>JAABUO010000744.1_pt1 | contig 52949 bp, 46 predicted proteins | sample 5559291 | NCBI WGS metagenome assembly JAABUO01 (sample SAMN10711878, study PRJNA513372) | rock metagenome | isolation source: Antarctica rocks | place: Antarctica: Victoria Land, Finger Mt sud | reverse complement strand
AGCGCTTGAAAGCGGCGCTTGCGGGTCAACGCCAAATGGATTTGCTGGAAGCGGAGCCGGGCGAGCCGTTGATCGCGATCGACCGCCTTGCGCTCGCGTTGGACGGCAATGCCGTCGAGTGGCGCCGTTCGCACTGCCGCACTCAGTTCTGGCACTACCTCAACGATCTCAAGAAATAGCCGATATCGGCGTCTTGCGGCTCGCCGGGGCCGGTTGCGGACGGCCGTCGAGAGAAGGGCGGCGGCGAAAAAGGATCCGGTGCGCTTTCCTTCGTCCCTCCCTCGAGCCGCAATGATCGTCGTGGTCTCGACCACGTCGCGCATGTCGCCGGGCGCATTCCACAAGGGGGCAAAGGGCCACGAGCAGGACGTGGGTGAGGGGGACGGGCCCGCGGCGAAGCGAGGCCCAGTGGCATGATGGATCGTGCTCAGCCTCGGAGAACCGCGCCTTGGCCACCGACGGATCCTTAGTCCGCAGCGAGACGATGACCTCGGAAGGGCGGACGGTGACCTGGGCGCCGGCCAGCGGCAGGGTCACGACGGTCGCTTGACCTTGGCGACGAGGTCGCGGGACGCGGATGTTGAGGTGATAGACGCCGCTGGCGTGGCTAATGGGTCGGGGCATTCTGAGAGCCACGGGTGAGACCGCTGGGTAAGAGCGGACCCGGAACTTCTCTCGGCATCCCAGCAGCTTATTGCCAAACCACCAAAAAACGGTGGTGCCCTGGAGAGGACTCGAACCTCCACGGTGTTACCCACTGGTACCTGAAACCAGCGCGTCTACCAATTCCGCCACCAGGGCCTCGGGGAGGCTTCTACGGGCGAGGCCGTCGGGCTGTCAACCTTGCCGGGCGGCAGTAGGCCGGGCGCCCCGGGCGGACGTTGCGGCCGCCGCGGCCGCTCGTCCGATCGAGGGCGGTCAGCGCGCGCGCGCCACCGCTGCCACCATGGCCGACACCCTGTCGACCGCCTCGTCCGACAGGCCGGCCCACAAGGGGAGCCGAACGAGGCGGGCGCTGAGGTCCTCGGTCACCGGCAGGGCGCCGTGCTGGCGGGCGTAGCGGAGCCCGGCTGGGGCGTTGTGCAGCGGCACGTAGTGGAACGCAGTCCCGATGCCGGCAGCCTTGGTGCGCCGCAACAGTTCACCCCGTTGTTCGACGGTGGGCATCACCACATAATAGATGTGAGCATTGGGGGAGCAGATCTGCGGTACCGTGGGCCGGACCAGCAGGCCGTCGTGCTCCAGAGCCGCCAGTTCGCGATGGTAGCGGCTCCACACGCGGTGGCGTGCATCCTGGATGGCGTCGACCTGCTCCAATTGTGCCAGCAGGAAGGCCGCGTTGAGTTCGCTCGGCAGATAGGACGACCCCACGTCGACCCAGGTGTATTTGTCGACCCGCCCTTGCAGGAACTTGGTCCGGTTGGTGCCTTTCTCGCGCAGGATATGGGCGCGGTCGACGAAGCGCTCGTCATTGATCAGCAGCGCACCCCCTTCGCCCGAGATCAGGTTCTTGGTCTCATGGAAGCTCAAGGCCCCGAGATGGGCGATGCTGCCCAAAGGTCGGCCATCGTAGCGGGCCGCGATGCCCTGCGCCGCATCTTCGAGCACGAGGAGCCCGTGCCGGTCGGCGATCGCCATGATCTCGTCCATGGCACAGGCGACGCCGGCGTAGTGCACCACGAAGATCGCCTTGGTGTGCCGGGTGACGGCGGCCTCGATCAGGCGCTCGTCGATGTTCAGCGTGTCGGGACGGATGTCCACGAAGACCGGCACGGCGCCGCGCAGCACCGCCGCATTGGCCGTGGAGACGAAGGTGAAGGACGGCATGATCACCTCGTCGCCCGGCCCGAGGTCGAACAGCATGGCGGCCATCTCCATGGCGGCCGTGCAACTGTGGGTCAGCAGTGCCTGGCGGCAGCCGATCGCGGCTTCGAACCAAGCGTTACAGCGCTTGGTAAAAGGGCCGTCGCCACTCAGATGGTGGTTGGCCACCGCCTCGGCGATGTAGAGCAACTCCTTCCCGTGCAGCAGGGGGAGGTTGAACGGGACGGCCTGGCTCGGCGACGCGTTCGCTCGCTCCCGGCCTTCTGTCGACTCTGATGACACGGCGTGATGGTCCGACCGGATGGGATGACGGCTGCAAGCCTTAGACTCGTTTGCGGCCCGCTTCCACCCGCCCGGGGGTGGAACGCCGGGTTAGCCGTCGTGCCGGCCAATCCTGCAAAACCGTATCGCGTCGTGCCGGGCATCACGCGCCACGCCAAATCGGGCGCGATAAAGCGGCCCGACCATGCGGCTTTAACCGGGAATTAACCATTTCCGTAAACCATGTCTCATCCGAGTTGCCGATCCGTCGAGAGACCACCATGCAGCGCAGCACGATCCTCATCGTGGAAGACGACCCGCTGCTGCGGGCCGACACCCTGGCGACGCTCGAGGATGCCGGCCTCCAGGTGATCGACAAGGCCGATGCCGACGAGGCCCTGGGCTTCCTGCTCGAGAATTCCACCGATGTCGCCGCCGTATTCACCGACATCCACATGCCCGGCCATTCCGATGGCGTCCACCTGGCCGAGGTGATCACGCGCCATTGGCCGCACATCGGGGTGATCGTCACGTCGGGCGCAGTGCGGCCCCTGCGCGGCCTGCCGGCGCGCGTGCATTTCATGCCCAAGCCCTGGCGCGCCGCCGACGTCGTGGAGGCCATGCAGCATCTCGTCGAGGCCGCCTGAGTCCGCAACCGCCAGCACTGCCGTCCCGGGTCCGACAGCCGCTATACAGGATCGGCGCCTTTCAATAGAACCCCGAGTCGTCTTCGGGGAGAACAGCATGTCCGGATCGGAACTCGCGACCAACGGGCAGGTGACCGTCTTCGGCGGCTCGGGCTTTCTCGGGCGGCACGTGGTCCGGGCGCTCGCCACGGCCGGGTTCCGGGTGTTGGCCGGGTGCCGCCGCCCCGATATCGCCAATTACCTGATGCCCCTCGGCCGGGTCGGGCAGATCCAGCCCGTGCAGACCAATGTGCGCTACCCCGCCTCGCTCGCGGCGGCGCTGCGCCATGCCGAAGTGGCGATCAATCTCGTCGGCATCCTGAGCGAGAGCGGGAGTCAGAGCTTCGAGGCCGTGCATGTGTTCGGGGCACGGGCCATGGCCAGGGCGGCCCGGGAGGCCGGGGTGCGGCGCTTCGTGCAGGTCTCGGCCATCGGGGCCGATGCCGCGTCGGAATCGCTCTATGGCCGCTCCAAGGCCCGGGCCGAGGACGCGGTCCGCGAGGTCTATCCCGACGCCGTGATCCTGCGCCCCTCGATCGTGTTCGGCCCGGAGGACGAGTTCTTCAACCGCTTCGCCGCCATGGCGCGCTTCTCCCCCGTCCTGCCGCTGATCGGCGGGGGTCACACCCGATTCCAGCCGGTCTTCGTCGGCGACGTGGCCATGGCTGTGGCGCAGGCGGCGGCCGGGAAGGCGCGCGACGGCACCGCATACGAACTCGGCGGCCCGGCCGTCCGGACGTTCAGGGAACTCCTCGCGTTTATCTGCAGCACCACGCAGCGGCGCCGCGGCCTGGTGCCGGTGCCATTCGGCCTGATGCACTATCCGGCGGCCGCCACCGAGACGGCCGACAGCCTCCTGATGGGTCTGTTCCCCAAGACGCTGCTGATGACACGCGACCAGCTGAAGCTGCTGCGGAGCGACAACGTCGTGTCGGCAGCCGCAAAGGCCGAGGGCCGCACCCTGGAGGCACTCGGCATCGAGCCGCGATCGATCGAGTCCATCGTGCCGACCTACCTGTACCGCTTCCGCAAGCACGGGCAGTTCGACCGCGCCGCCTGAGGCGGCCGGCCCTATCAGTCCCGAGGATTCGCGTGCTGCCCCCCACGAGGCGTCGGTTCCCGCGTCTCTGTCTGGCGATGCCCGTGCGCGCGCTGGGCATCGGCGATTTCCGGCAGGCGCCTGAAGACCCGCACCATGAAGGCCGTGGCGAACAGCGGCGTCACGAGGTTGAGCACCGGGACCGACACGACGGCCGCGATGACGAGCCCGGCCAGGAAGATGCGGCCGGCATGGCGGCGGCGCAGCGCCGCGGCGCCCGCGGCCGGCAGGTGCCGCAACGCCACGAACTCGTAATATTGCCGCCCCAGCAGATAGGCGTTGGCGCCAATGAACGCGACCGCATTGATGCCGGGCACGAGTAGCAGCACCAGGGCCAGGATCGTCACGCCGAGCGACAGCGCGCCGAAGCGAACCGACAGCACAAGGGCCGCCACGATCCGCAGGGGACGTCCGGGCGATAGCCCCGGGGCGAGGTCACGCTCGACGTGCTCGGCGAGATCGTCGATGAAAAAGCCAGCCACGAGCGACGACACCGGGGCGACGAGGAAGACCGAGCCCACGAGGAAGCCGAGACCGGCCAGGATGGCCACGAGACTCGAAAGCCATGGATAGGGCAGTGCCACCAGGGCCAGGAGCCCGCGGTCGAGCAGGGCCACGAGGGCGACTAAGATGAGCAGCGTGAAGCCCAGCACCTTGCCGAGCGCCGAGCGGAACGGCGGGGTCAGGATCTCGCGGAAGGCCGCCAGGGCGTCGCCGATCATCATGCCGTGCGGTCCGTTCCGATCTGCCCCGACAGCATGGGTCCTGGCCAGCACGTCGCACAAGCCGCGGCAGGGCCGCGGTTCATACTGGATAAAGCATGTCTAACAGCATCATTCGTATTGACCGGAACTTGCCGTCCGGGATGTCGTTTCGATGACATGACAGATTTTCACACCTCATGGACAGGCAAGACCGTCGTGATTGTCGAGGACGAGTTCCTCGTGCGCGACTTGGCGGTCTGCGAACTCGAGGACAACGGCTTCACGGTGGTCGAATTCGACTCGGCCGACGCTGCCCTGCCGTATCTGCGGCTGCACGGCGGCGACGCCGCCCTGATCCTGACGGACGTGCAGATGCCTGGCAGCATGAACGGGCTCGACCTCGTGGCTGTCTTGAGCCGCCTCTGGCCCGACGTTCCGGTCCTGATCACCTCGGGCGGTCCGCTCGTGGACCCGCGCAAGCTGCCGCCCTGCGCGGCGTTCCTGAGCAAGCCGTGGCGACCGGATGAGATGGTGGCGCGCGTCAACGGGATGCTGGCCACCGCGCATTGAAGCTCGGCCCTATGCCGGGAGACGCGTCTCGACGAGCTTGACCCAGTAATCGATCCCGAAAGGGATCGCGGCGTCGTCGAAGTCGTAGCCCGGGTGGTGGAGGTTGGCGCTGGCGCCGTTGCCGATGAACACGAAGGCGCCGGGCCGGGCCTCCAACATATAGGCGAAGTCCTCGGCTCCCATCACAGGAGGCGCAGCGCCGTCCACCATGCCGGCCCCGGCCACGATGCCGGCGACCCGTTCGGCGAACCCCGCCTGTTCGGGGTGATTGCGGGTCACCGGATAGCCGCGTCCATAGCGAAGGGTGGCGGTGGCCCCATGGGCGGCCGCCACGCTCTCGGTGATGGTTCGCAGCCGCGCCTCTGCAAAATCCCGCATCTCGGGCGTGAGTGTCCGCGTCGTGCCGGCGAGCTTCGCGGTCTGAGGGATGGCGTTCTGGGCCGAGCCGGCCTGGAACATCGTGACCGACACCACGCAGGATTCCAGCGGGTCGACGTTGCGGGCCACGATGCTCTGGGCCAGCGTCACGATATGGGCGCCGACCAGCACCGGGTCGACGGTCTGGTGCGGGGCCGCCGCATGGCCACCGCGACCCTCGATGTCGATGTCGAAACGATCGGCCGCAGCCATGATGGGGCCGGGGCGAAGCGCGAACCGGCCGACGTCGAGACCCGGCAGGTTGTGCATGCCGTAGATCTCGTCGATGGCGAACCGCGTCATGAGGCCGTCGCCGATCATCGCCCTCGCGCCTGCGCCGCCTTCCTCGGCGGGCTGGAAGACGCAGACCGCCGCGCCGGCAAAGTCGCGCCGCTCGCACAGGGCCTTCGCGGCACCGAGCAGCATGGCGGTGTGGCCGTCGTGCCCGCAGGCGTGCATCTTGCCGGGGTTCCGCGACGCATAGGGCAGGTTGGTCTGCTCGGTGATGGGCAGGGCGTCCATGTCGGCCCGCAGACCGAGGGTCCGCCCCGGTCCCTTGCCCCGGATCACGCCGACGACGCCGGTACGGCCAAAACCGGTCGCGACCTCGTCGCAGCCGAAGGCTCGTAGCCGCTCCGCGACGAGCCCCGCCGTCCGGTGCACGTCGTAGAGCGTCTCCGGGTTCTGGTGGATGTCCCGTCGCCAGGCACTCGCCTCCGCGGCGATGCTGTCTCGGTCCGACATGAGCGATCCTCGGTTCGGGCGGTGATGGGCAGGAGACGCCGGCGCGCTACGCCCGTCAACCGCGCCGGACGCGGCCGGGGCGCGTCACAGCGACTTGCGCATGAAGACGCGGCGCAGGCCGTTCTCCTCGGCCCGATGCGTCTCGACATAGCCGAGACCGCGATAGCGCGCGATGTTCTCGATCATGGTCTCGTGCGTGTAGAGCCTGATGGCCACGCAACCAGCCGCGCGGGCCATGTCCTCGGCGAAACGCATCAACAGGCCGCCATGCCCGCGACCTTGCCGGTCCGGATGAACAGCGACGTTGTCGAGCAGCATCGTGTCCCCCTCTTGCAGCAGCACGACCAGGCCGCGGACGCCTCCCTGGTCGAGCACGTGCACGCGTCCGGCCGACACCAGGGCGGCGTAGTCGTCGAGCATCGGCCCCGGCTCGCGGCCGATCCGAGCCACGTAAGGCCTGTAGGCGCCATCAATGATCGCCGCGATGTCCGGAAGGTCGTCGCTGACGGCTGGGCGGATGGCGGCGGTCGGGGGCGGGGCGGCCATCATGCGGCCGCGCGCTGATAGTCCTTGATGTCCGAGAAGGTCACCTGCGGCCAGCGCTCCTGCTCGTAGCGCAGCGTGAAGGCCGAGGAGGCGAGGAACACCGGGGAGCCGTCGAGGTCGACGGCCGTGGAGGACGGATAGGCGTCGAGGAACTTGCGCAGTTCGAGCGGCTCGGCCGCTACCCAGCGGGCGATCTCGAAGCGGCTCGACTCGAAGGACACCGGCAGGCCATATTCGTTCTGCAACCGCTCGACCAGCACGTCGAGCTGCAGCGCCCCGACCACGCCGACGATGGCGCCGGAACCGTCATAGGGGACGAAGCTTTGCACGACGCCCTCCTCGGCCATCTGCTGGAGGGCCTCGCGCAGCTTCTTGGCCTTCATGGCGTCGTTGAGCTTGACGCGGCGCAGGATCTCGGGCGCGAAGCTCGGCACGCCGCGGAACACGAGATCCTCGCCCTCGGTCAGCGTGTCGCCGATCCGCAAGGTGCCGTGGTTGGGAATGCCGACGACATCGCCCGCATAGGCCTGCTCGGCCAACGCCCGCTCCTGGGCGAAGAAGAACTGCGGCGCGTTCAGCGCCATCTGCTTGCCGGTCCGCACGAGTTTGGCCTTCATGCCGCGGGTCAAGCGGCCGGACGACACGCGCATGAAGGCGATGCGGTCGCGGTGGTTGGGATCCATGTTGGCCTGGATCTTGAAAACGAAGCCGCTCATCTTCGCCTCGTGAGCATCGACGTAGCGGCTTTCGGCCTGCAGGCCCTTGGGTGGCGGCGCGAAATCGGCCAGGGCGGCGATCAGGTCGGCGACCCCGAAGGTGCGCAGCGCCGAGCCGAAGAACACCGGCGTGAGATGGCCTTCGAGGAAGGCCTGCCGGTCGAAAGGTTTGCAGGCGTCGCGCGCCAGTTCGATCTCGTCGAGCGCGGCTTCCGCCTCGGCGTCGTTCTCGGGCAGCATGGCGCGGATCAGCGGATCGCGCGGGCCTGCCACGGGCAGCATCGGGGCTTCGACATCGGAGTCGAGCTTGCGCACCATCGTGCGGGCGAGGTCGTAAGTCCCGGCGAAGGCGCGGCCACGGCCGATGGGCCAGGTCACGGGCGCAGTGTCGAGCGCCAGCACCTTCTCGATCTCGTCGAGCAGATCGAAAGGATCGCGCGTTTCCCGATCCATCTTGTTCACGAAGGTGACGATCGGGATGTCGCGCAACCGGCAGACTTCGAAGAGCTTGCGGGTACGGCTCTCGATGCCGCGCGCCGCATCGATCACCATGACGGCCGAGTCGACCGCCGACAGGGTCCGGTAGGTGTCTTCCGAGAAGTCCTCGTGACCCGGCGTGTCGAGCAGGTTGAACACGCAGCCGGCATGTTCGAAGGTCATCACGGAGGTCACCACCGAGATGCCGCGCTCGCGCTCGATCCCCATCCAGTCCGAGCGCGTCTGGCGCCGATTGGCCTTGGCCCGCACCTCGCCGGCAAGCTGGATGGCGCCGCCGAACAGCAGCAGCTTTTCGGTCAGGGTCGTCTTGCCAGCATCCGGATGCGAGATGATGGCGAAGGTGCGCCGGCGCGTGACCGGGTCTTCGGAGGTGGGCGGTATAGACATGATCGGCGTGAGATAGAGGGTTCCCGGACGCAACGCAAAATCTACCCCGCGACCGCAGCTTCCGGGCGGCAGGTCTTCCGATCAGGTCACAACGTCCAAGAGCCGTCGGCATCGCCGACATACGGGCTGAGGAAGCAAAGCGGTCGGGTCGGGCACCCTGTGGGTGCCCGACCCGACTATCCACCGCTTGGAACGGTCGTCAGGCCGCTCGGCGGACGAGGCGGATGATCAACAGCAGGATCACCGCACCGATCACGGCATCGATGATGGCCGAGATATAGCCGCCCCCGAGATTGATGCCGATCGTGGGCAGGAGGTAACCCGCAATGATGGCACCCACGATCCCGACCACGATGTCGCCGATGAGTCCGAAACCGCCGCCCTGGATCAGCAGGCCCGCCAGCCAGCCGGCGATGCCGCCCACGATGATCCAGGTGATAATCGATGCGCCGTCGATTGGCATTGCAAACTCCTGAAAACGAGAACCCCCAGCCGCTCCCGGCTGCGGTGGAAATGACCGCCGCGTTCAAAGGTTCCGCTCAAGCCTCAGTTGGCTCCGGACTCTTCCGCTCGCGGCGGCAGCGATCGGAGCAGTACCTCACCTCATTCCATACGCGTTCCCACTTCTTGCGCCAAGCGAAGGGCCGACCGCAACGAGCGCAGGTCTTGGAGGGCAGGTCGGCTTTCTTGCGCATCGGTCGAGGTCACCCTGCTTCATGCGCGATCAGGCGATGATGTCCGGCGTCATCTGGTCTTCGAGGAAGGACAGGCGATCGCGCAGCACGAGCTTGCGCTTCTTGAACCGTTGGACCTGGAGCTGGTCCACGCGCCCGACATGCAGGAGCGCCTCGATGGCGACATCGAGGTCGCGGTGCTCCTCCCGCAAGCGATCGATCTCGACCCGAAATGACGCGCGTTCATCGTCGGTCAAGTCCCTCGCCATCACCGATCCGCCCCCATGCAACCCGCCGCATTATCGCCCCGAGTCGCCTCGACCCGCAAGGCAAAGGCTCGGACGGCGGACTGGAACCTGGAGGTGGCCGGTCGGCCGGACAGGAACGCCGCACCGCGGTGCAACTCACGGCCTGCCGGGCCGTTGACGGGCCGGGCCCTGAGGGCAGATCGCCCAGACCACCCGGCCAGGCGTGCGCGGCGGCGGGCACGGTATCGGTCCGTCGCAGGCCGGATCTCTGCCGTGGAGGAGCGGGCGCATGCCGGAGGATCACTACGACGTCATCATCATCGGCAGCGGCCCCGGCGGCGGCGCGATGGCCCATCGCCTCGCCGCGACCGGCAAGCGGATCCTCATCCTGGAGCGCGGTCCCTACCTGCCGCGGGAACGCGACAACTGGGACGCCAAGGCCGTGTTCGTCGACGGCAAGTACCAGGTCGACGAGACCTGGTACGGCAAGGACGGATCCAGCTTCGCCCCCGGGCTCCATCGCTTCGTCGGCGGCAATTCCAAGGTCTATGGCGCGGCTCTGCTTCGCTTGCGCGAGGGCGACTTCGGCGAGATCCGGCATCCCGACGGCGTGTCGCCGGCCTGGCCTCTGGGCTACGACGCCTTCGAACCCTATTATGCCCAGGCCGAGACGCTGTTCCACGTGCACGGCAAGGCCGGCGAGGACCCGAACGAGCCGCGCCGCTCGGGCGAGTACCCCTACCGGCCCGTCTCGCACGAGCCGCTGATCCAGGATCTCAGCGACCAGTGGGCCGCGATGGGCCTGCACCCCTTCCACCTACCGCTCGGCATCCTGCTCGACGAGCAGGACGGCAGGGCGACGCCCACCAGCATCTGCATTCGCTGCGATGCCTTCGACGGCTTTCCGTGCCTGCTCAATGGCAAGGCCGACGCCCAGGTGGTCTGCATCGATCCCACCCTGGCGCGCTACGCCAACGTGTCGCTGCTGACCGAAGCCTATGCGGCCCGGCTCGAGACGGCGGCCGACGGCAGAAGCGTGAAATATGTCCACGTCGACCGCGACGGTCGCAAGGAGCGCTATTCCGCCGACATCTTCGTGGTCGCCTGCGGGGCGCTGAGTTCTGCGCAGCTGATGCTGCGGTCCTCCGGGCCGGGCCACGACAACGGTCTCGCCAACGGGTCCGATCAGGTCGGCCGCAACTACATGCGGCATAACCAATCCGTGCTGATGGCCTTCCTGAAGAAACCCAACAGGACCGTGTTCCAGAAGACGCTGGCCTGCAGCGACTTCTATTGCAAGTCCGACGATTGGGACTTCCCGCTCGGCCTCATCCAGATGTGCGCCTCCACCCATGGCGACCAGGTACGCGGCGAGGAGGTGCCGCACTGGATGAACGACTGGCTGCCCCAGATGCCGTTCGATGCAATCGCCAATCACGCGCTCGACTTCTGGCTGTCGAGCGAGGACCTGCCGCGGCCCGAGAACCGGATCTACTACGACGGCGACCGCACCATGCTGGACCTGACCGAATCCAACATGGAGGCCCACCGTCGCCTGACCAAGAAGCTCGAAGAGATCATGAAACGCTGCGGCGCCGCGCCCTTCCTGATGGAGCGCAACCTCTACCTGGGCAAGGACATCCCCATCGGCGGCACGGCCCACCAGGCCGGCACGATGAAGTTCGGGACCGACCCTCGCAGTTCCGTGCTCGACACGAACTGCAAGGCGCACGAACTCGACAACCTTTATGCCACGGACGCCGGCTTCTTCCCGTCGATCGGCGCCGTCAACCCCACGCTGACCATCATCGCCAACGCCCTGCGGGTAGCGGACCACCTGAGAGAGCGGCTCGGTGCCGTCGACATGCCGGTGAACGAGCCGGCCCAGGGCAACAGCACCGTGCTGGGCGGCAGGTCTCCTGCGCTGGAACCGGTCTAAGACCTCGCACCATCCACCCGACCAGCGCGAGGGCGGCCATGGCCGACGGCTTCGAGATCATCGACAAACGCTTCAAGAGTTTCGTCCTGCCCAATGCGCCGCTCGAGAAGCTCGGCGAAGGGTTCGGGTGGCTCGAAGGCCCGGTGTGGTTCGCCGACCAGCAGACGCTGCTGGTCAGCGACATTCCGAACAACCGCGTCATGCGGTGGACGCGCTCGGGCGGCGTTTCCGTGTTCCGCGACCCGAGCGACTTCGAGAACGGCCACTACCGAGACATGCAGGGACGGCTGGTGTCCTGCTCGCATCACGGGCGCATCACCCGGACCGAACTCGACGGCCGCGTCCTGTTGCTGGTGGACCGTCACGACGGCAAGAGGCTCAATTCACCCAACGACGTCGTCGTGAAATCGGACGGCACGATCTGGTTCAGCGATCCACCCTACGGCATCAACACGGATTACGAAGGCGGCAAGCGCGAGCCGGAACTGCCCGCCAACCTGTACCGCTTCGATCCCGGCCGGGGCAGCCTCACGGTCGTGGCGGATGACTTTCAGGGTCCCAACGGCCTCGCCTTTTCACCTGACGAGAAGCTGCTGTACGTGGCCGAGACCGGCCATCAGTTCGACGCCCCGCCAAAGCAGTATATCCGCGTGTTCGACGTCGTCGACGAGGGGACCAGGCTTCGGAATGGCCGGGAGTTCCACAAGGTCGAGCCGGGCTATTGCGACGGCTTCCGGATCGACGAGGACGGCAATTTGTGGAGCAGCGCCGCCGACGGCGTCCATTGCATCGGCCCGTCGGGCGACCTGCTCGGGCTGATCAAGGTGCCGTTCACGGTATCGAACCTCGTGTTCGGCGGGCGCAACCGGGCGCAGCTCTTCATCTGCGCGTCGCACACGCTCTATGCCATCTACACCAACAAACGCGGAGCACAGCGGCCATGACGCCGGCCGGCGCCGGTGCGGTGACCCTTCGCGCACGGCGCATCGTGCGGCTCGACTTCACGGTCGCGGATCTCGAGCGCAAGGGCGTCGGGTGTCGGTGTCGAGGTCCGCTCCCGGCGTTCCGGTTGGTGCTTGGCGGCTACCATTGGGACCCCTGGAGGTCCGCTGCCGCATCATGAAGGATGGACCCGGCTACAGTGGATTGCCTTTGGTACCTTCCGAGATCGATGCCGCCCACACCATCTTGGAACGCACTCGGACCGGGCCTCAGTTTCGGCTCCATGTTGCCTTCGCCCCCTCAACTACAATACATCTTACGCAGAGGTGAGCCTCAGGGAGGTCACGAATGCGTTTCGGAACCGGTGTGCTCGCACTTCTGCTCGGCCTGCAGGCTACCCCCGTCTTGGCGGCCAACTGCACGTTCCAGCCATTCAGCACGGTGCCGGGCGCCGATCTCGCGTTGCAGTGGACCGTGAGGAGTGGACGACCCTGCGATGTCCTGCTGCGAGTCGGGAACGGCATAGGGGTCAGCCGCATGTTGGTGTGGTGCAGCAAGCCACGAATGGCACGGCCGCGACACCCACCCTGTCCGGCATCCGATACGTGTCGCGGCCCGGTTTCGTCGGACGCGACCGTTTCGTCATCGAGAGAACCGCGGAATCCATGGCCCGCCGCGTGATCCGTGGCACCGCCCACTGGACGATCGACGTCAACGTCGTGCCTTGAAGCGCTTTAGTTTACCCGGCAATGCAATCATTGTCCGCGCAGCGACGTCAAGATGAATTCGGCCGTAAGCAGCAAGTCTCAATCCACCGAAGGTCCCGTTTGCACACCTCCGCTAGGGACTGTATTTCACCTTACTGCTACTTCGGGCACCCACGAAAACACTGCCTCAGACCTGTGGCACTCGACCAAGTCATAGCGTAACGAAGTGAAGCGGGTTCCCGTTGGAACCCATTTATCCGGCGCCCCCGGGCTTTGGCCTCCAAACGAGGAGCGACACGATGACGGACCTGGTGTGGGACTCGCCTGCGGTGGTGAAGTGGAGTCCCGAGATGACGACCGAGCAGGTGGGCGCAAGCGGCGATGACGCCGAGGCGCGCAGTTTTCCGACGCTGGCGGCGGCGGTGCGCTTCGTCATGGAGGAGCTCGACCCGAACCCGCGCATGAACGTCGGAGTCTACCCCGAGCGGGGCAGCGCGCTCATCAACCTCGCCTATATCGAGCAGGCCTATCGCTCCGGCCCCCACACGGTCGACGAGCCCGGCGGAGCCGTCTGATCCAGAGCGTCGGATCACTCCCCCGACCATGAACCTTGGACGGCTGTTGCCCGCCTCAGACCGGGAAACGGCCCCGCGTCAGGTAGTCGATCAGCGTCATCCCGAACAGGACCCCGACCCAGCAAAACCCCATCACCGCGTAGAGCCGGATCAGGGGCGGCTCTTCGATGATCTCCATCGAGAACAGCAGCACCGTGACGATCATGGTCAGCAGCACCAGGGCCTCGAGAATCCAGACCGAGTAGGACGGCGTCGTGGCGCCGAACAGGATCATCGTGCCGAGCGACAGCATCAGACCGATGAACACCCGGACGGGTAGGTTCATCCGCTTCAGGAACGCATGCTTCTGCTCGTCCGTGAACAGCTTGCCGTCCATGGCGCTATCTCCCGACGACGTAAAGGGTGGGGAACACGATGATCCAGATCAGGTCGATGAAGTGCCAGTAGAGGCCGAAGATCTCGATCCGGTTCTGGTGGCGCGCCAGGTAGCCCTCGGCGCGGGCCATCTGGGCGAGCACCGCAAGAATCGACACGCCCGTCACGAGATGGAACCCGTGCAGGCCCGTCGTCACCCAGTAGAGGTCGGTGAAGAGCGTCGATTGCCTGTCGGAGGCCAGTTCGTAGGGCTCGGGCAGCCACGGCGCCATATGTTCGACGATGTCCTTGTACCATTCGAAGCCCTTGAGGCATAGGAACAGTGTCCCGAGGGCAGCCGTCGCGTACATGCAGTAGACGGTCAGGCGCTGTAGGCCGAGCCGCGACGCCTCGATCGCCCCCGACATCGTGAGGCTTGAGACGATGAGCACCCCCGTATTGGTGGCGCCGATCCAGAACTTGAGGTGCATGACTGACTCATGCACCGAGTTCGGATATTGCACCCGGAGGACGACGGCGACGAGGAACAGCCCCGCGAAGAGCAGGAGTTCGGTCAAGAGCCAAGCCCACATGCCTAGGAGCCCGGCACGCCGCTGCTGGTCCTGGGTGTTGAACTGCTCGATGACGTCGATGCCGACGCCTTCGGCGAGAGCCTCGCTCATGGCTCCGGCACCCGGTGGGCGTAGTCGTAGGCTTCGAAGTCCACGACCGGCGGCTTCGGGAAATTATGCAGCGGCGGGGGCGAGGTGGTCATCCATTCCAGTCCCTTGGCCCCCCAAGGGTTGTCGGGCGCCTTCTTCCCGTACCACAGCGAGTAGATGAGGTAGACCATCGGGAACACGTAGGCGACGGCCAGGATGGTGGCGCCGGCCGACGACAGGATGTTGAGCAACTGGAACTCCGCCGGATAGACGTGGTAGCGCCGCGGCATGCCGAGGTAGCCCAGGATGAACTGCGGGAAGAACGTCACGTTGAAGCCGAGAAACATCAACAGCGCCGACACGCGGCCCCAGGCCTCGTTGTACATGCGCCCGGTGAACTTCGGCCACCAGTAGTGGAGTCCCCCGAGGAAGGCCAGGACAGTGCCGCCCACCATGATGTAGTGGAAATGCGCCACCACGAAATAGGTGTCGTGGACGTGCTCGTTGATCGCCAGCGTGGCGAGGAACAGGCCCGTCAGGCCGCCGACCACAAAGAGGCCGATGTAGCACATGGCGTAGATCATGGGCGTGTCGAGGCGAAGCGTTCCCTTGTAGATCGTGGCGGTCCAGTTGTAGACCTTCACTGCCGACGGCACCGCGACGGCGAAGCTCAAGAAAGAGAAGGCGACGCTGGCGTATTCGCTCTGACCGTTCACGAACATGTGGTGGCCCCACACGAAGAACGTGATGGTGGCAAGCCCGATCGACGCATAGGCGACGAACCTGTAACCGAACAGGCGCTTCTGCGAGAAGGCCGGCACGATCTCGGTGATGACGCCCATGCCGGGCAGCACCATAATGTAGACGGCCGGGTGGGAGTAGAACCAGAACAGGTGCTCGAACAGCACCGGGTCGCCGCCGAGCTTGGGGTCGAACACGCCGATCGCGAAGGTCCGCTCCATGACGAGCAGGATCAGCGCCACCGTGATGACGGGCGTGGCGAGCAGAAAAATCAGGCTCGTCGCATACATGGTCCAGACGAAGATCGGCATGCGGAACCAGGTCATGCCCGGCGCCCGCATGGTGTGGACCGTGACCACGAAATTGAGCCCGGTGAGGATCGACGAGAAACCCACGATGATCACGCCGACCAGCGCCAGCGATACGTAGGTGTTGGAATAAGTGGTCGAGAACGGCGCGTAGAAGGTCCAGCCCGTGTCGATGCCGCCGAACAGCACCGACAGCATGGCAAAGAGCGCGCCCGTCATGAACACGTACCAGCTCGTGGTGTTGAGCTTGGGGAAGGCCAAGTCCTTGGCACCGATCATGATGGGCAGGAGGAAGTTCCCGAAGGTCGCCGGGATCGACGGGATCAGGAAGAACCAAACCATCACGACGCCGTGAATCGTGAACAGCTTGTTGTAGGTATCGTTGGTGAAGATGGAGCCGTCCGGCACCACCAGAGCCAGCCGTATCAACCCCGCCGCTACGGAGCCGATGATGAAGAAGGCCGTGATGGAGATGAGATACAGAATTCCGATGCGCTTGTGGTCGGTGGACAGGAGCCACGACCGCAGCGTGTGGGTGATGTGGAGATAGTCCTTCGGGCTGTCGATCGTGCCGTGCGGGACGTGCGCGTCGCGGCGGGTGGCGTAGGTCATTGGGCGCTTCCTGTCCTGAGATCCATGGCCTTGATGTAGGCGACCAGCCGCAGCAGGTCGTCCTCGGCGATCACGCCCTTGAAACTCGGCATCACCTGCTTGTAGCCGGCGACGAGGTTGTCGTTGGGGTTGAGGATCTTGTCGCGGACATAGCTGTCGTCAGCCACGATCGTCCTGCCGTCTGCGAGCGGCACGGGGCGCCCGTAGAGGCCCACCAGCGAGGGAGCCCGCACGGTGGACTGGCCCTGATGGCATCCCGAGCAGCCATAAGACGAGAAGAGCGCCTCGCCGGCCGCCGCCGCCGTGACGTTCGACCCCGCGCGGCCGAGCCATTTCTGGTAATCACCCGCGTCCATGATGTTGATCGAGCCGCCCATCACCGAATGGTCGGTACCGCAATATTCCGAACAGAACAGGTGGTAGGTGCCGGGTTTGTCGGCCTTGAACCACAGGTCGGTGTAGCGGTCCGGCAGCACCTCCATCTGGATGCGCAGCGCGGGGACGTAGAGGGAGTGGATCACGTCCTGCGAGATCATGTGCAGCACGACGTTCTGGCCGACCGGCACATGAAGGTCGTTGATCTCCGACTGGCCGCCCGGATGCTGGAATTTCCACATCCATTGTCGGCCAATCGTATCGATCTGAAGTGCGCCCGCCGGCAGAGTCTTGTGCTCGACGTACATCCTGGCCCCCCAGAAGAAGAAGAACAGGGTCAGCACGAAAGGCCCGATCATCCAGGTCATCTCGACCGCCGAATTGCGGGTCTCGGTATGCTGCCGGTTCGCCTTGACGCCCTGACGGTACCTGAATGCGAAATAGGTGATGCCGATGAAGATCGGCACTGTGAGCAGCAAGGTCAGCACCGTGAAGGCCAGGATCAGGTGGTCGGCCTCGACGGCGCTGGCGGAGGCCGCAGGCGGCCAGATCGCAAGGGGGTTGGCGGCGCCGTTCATGCTCGGAGGTCCTCGGGCGTCACGGCTGCGGGGCCGGCTTCCCCGCCCCTGCCGACGTCGGAGCAGCGGGGGGTGCGACCGGTGGTGTCGGATCCGACGGGAGCGGAGCGGGCTCGACCGGATCCAGCGGCCGGCCGATCATCAGTGCCTCGGCCCTGGCGATCGGAATACGAGCCGTCCGGTGTGTCGGTTCGGACCAGGCATAGTGCTCCAGTAACTCGGACTGACGCTTCTTCTCCGTCGCGATGTCGTGCAGCGGGTGGTCTTGCAGGCGAGGGCCGGGTGGCACGATAACGGCGAGTTGCTGCTGGGTCAGCGGGGGCGAAAGGCTGTCGCGGCGGTGCGAAGAGCCCACGAACCAGAACAGCCCGCCGATGCAGGCGATGATGAGGGTCACGCTGAAGGCCACGACCTTGGCGACCTTGCCGGCCCTCGTGTCCTGGACCTCGTAGCCGAGCTTTTCGGATTCGGCATCGACCCTCAGCTGATCTTCCTTGTCGTCCTTCTCGGCGGCGGCGCCCGCTTCAGTGCCTTCCACCGGTTCCGGCGCGGGCGGCGGCCAGTATTGCGTGCGCGGCGGCGGATCCGCGATCCGCGGCTCGGTACGGACGTTGGTTTGACCCGCCGGCACCTCCGGAGGGGTGCCCGGCGCGCCGGACGGCCTCGGCTGATCCTTCCGGGCGCTCTTCGCGGCCGCCTTGGCGGTGGCGGTCTTGCCAATCTTTGTCCTGGCGCGTCGGCGCGACCGGAAGATCGCGCCACCGAGCGCCACGAGGAGGGTGCCGATCGCCGCCTGGGGCCAGTTCCTCGATTTAAGCGGCGCCACGTCCGACCCTCCCGTCGCTCGAACGTTCGCCCACATGCAGGGCCAGGCCGATCCCCAGCCCCGCCGCCGCCGCGATCGCGAGCCCGTCGGCCAGGGTCAGGGTGAAGGCGGAGCGGAAGGCCGGCGTCACCAGCCACAGCATCTCGAGTCCGTGCATCACCAGCAGCGCCGCCCCCACCCAGGCGACGAGCCCGGCGCGGCGCGCGAAGCTCTGAGGCAGCAGCGTCGCGAGCGCCAGGGCGCAGAGGATGCCGGCCGAATATTCGGCCGCGAGCCCAAGGCCGGCAGCACGGTGCTGGTACCAGATCACCTCCCTGGGAAGGTTGGCCGACCAGACCACGAGAAATTGCGTGAAGGTCATGAACCCCCAGATCGCCAGAAGCACCGCCAGGGCAGTTGCGACGTGCTGGGTCGCCATACGGTCGCGGCGCCCGGTGGTGGTCATCACGACCGCGAGCGACACCGCGATGGAGCATTGTGCCGCGATCAGCAGCAAGCCGAAGGCGGAGGAATTGAACCGCGGCTCGACCGATTGCGCCCAATCGTCGGCCGCGAGCGTACCCATGACGACGTGCACCATGAGCCCGGCCGCCGCCAGCAGCGGCCGGCGCGCGTCGAGCGCCGGCGCGCGGCCGACGGGGCGCGCGAATACGACGCACAGCGCCGTCCACGCGGCGAGGAAGAGGATCGCCCGTGCGAGGAAGAAGCCCGGCGTCATCCACCATGCCGGCAGGCCGTTCGTCGCGGTGCCGAGCGACGGATAAAGGACGCCGAGGCGCAGCAGCACGGGAAGTGCCAGGATGGCGGCCAGCGGCATCACGGCGACGAGGCGGCGCAGCGTCGCGGCGAGCAGCGTTTCCGGCAAGCCGAGGAGTTCGCAGCCCATCACGACCGGCAGGGCACCGAGCGGCAGCGCGAGGATGAACAGCCAGGCGCCGAGATAGGACGGCATGACGGCCGTGCCGAACAGCGCCAGCAACAGGACCGCGAGGGCGCCGAGCACGCCGACCGCCAGCGCCACCAGGGTCGGGCGGCTCATTGCGAGGCCTCCAGGATGGCGCGGTCATCCTGCGGCAAGGACGCCGGCTTGGCGTCCTGGCTCTGCTGGAGCGCCCGCACATAGGCGATCACCGCCCAGCGGTCGGCGGACTTCACGCGATCGGCGTAGGAATACATGACGCCATGGCCGTTGGTGATGACGTCGTAGAGATAGGATGCCTTGGCCTGTTCGAGCCGGGGCAGCCACAGAGGCGGAGGCTCCGGGAAGCCGCGCTGCACGATCATGCCCTTGCCATCCCCCGACTGACTGTGACAGGGCGAGCAGAAGATATTGAATTGCGTCCGCCCGCGGTCGAGCAGCGCCGGCGTGATGACGGCGGGCTGCGGCACCGGCTGGCTGGGGTCGTGGCGCGCCACCGTGCCCGCGACAGGCTCGCGCATCGTCGAACCGTTGGCGAAGAATCGGTTCTCGTCCCACTGCCTGTACTTGGCCTGCGACTCCATGTTGGCGCGGTCGCAACCCGCCAGCAGCAGCGCCGGCAAGCAGACGCCGACGAGCAAGCGCCCTAGTGGCTCCCCCCAAAGGGATGATTCATCCGTCTGGACCCGTCGGCCCGCCAGACCTAAAGCGGTGCACCGCGCTATCTCGAACCGAAGGTGCACCCTCCGTTTGAGACGATGCGCTCGGGACGGGTGTGCGGCCCTCAACGCGGCACCCGCGTCACGCGCAAAGGGCGGTCGTCGAGGCCGTCCAGCGCCGCTTCGATCGCGGCGAGGTCGAGGCCGTCCCCGCCCTCCACGGTGAGGAAGTAGCGGTCCTGCGTCACACGGGTGAAGTCCGGGATGTTGAAAGCCGGGTGGTTGAGGCGCGGCAGGCGGTTCAGGAACAGCATCGCCAGATAGGTCGCCACCGCGCCCGTCATCAGCGAGAAGGAGACGCTTGGCACCACGAAGGCGGGCCAGGAGACCAGCGGACGGCCGCCGATGTTGAAGACGTAGTCGGCCGCGGTGGCGTAGATGCACATCCCCATCATGCCGGCGAAGCCGATCAGCACGGCGCCGACCGCGATCAGCGACATGGACGAGGATCCGAGCCCCAGCGCCTCGCCCATGCCCCGGACCGGCACCGGCGAATGGGCATCGATGCGGCCGAGGTTGCGGTCGCGCAGCGCCTTGACGCTCGCCAGGAGGGCAGCGCCCGTATCGAACTCGGCCGCCACCGCGTGGATCGGCGCATCGCCGACGCCTCCCTCATCCAACGACATGGCCGGTCCTCCCCGAATCGGGCTCCGGCTGCAACTCGGCACCGAGCAGGCTCAAGCGGCGCACCTCGACGATCGACACCACGGGCAGGTAGCGCAGGGCCAGGAGCACCAGGGTGAAGAAAAGGCCCGACGAACCAATGAACGTGGCGACGCCCCACAGGTTGACCGAGAAGGGATGGGCCACGGAAGGCAGGAAATCCTGCTGCAACGTCGTGACGATCTCCATGAAATGGTCGCCGAAGATGCCGATCGACACCGCCGTGCCGACCAGGAAGACCGCCAGCCCGGACCGCCGCACGGCCCGGAACCAGAACACGTGGATGGGCAGCAGCGCCAGGAGGGCGAAGTCCCACAGCGCCCAGGCGTGGGGACCCGCGAAGCGGCGCCCCAGCACCCCGGTTTCGAAACGGTCGTTGCCCAGCAGGGTGGTGAAGAACTCGTTCGCGTAGCAGTAGAGGTTGACGAGACCGAGCACGAGCAGCAGCATCGCCATCACCTTCAGATGCGCGTCCGTGATCATGCCTTCGAGGCGGAAGATCCAGCGCAGCACCACCGCGGCCGCCGCCATGAAGGCCACGCCGGAGAAGATGGCGGTCGCCACATAGGCGAAGGGCAGCAGCGGATCGTGCCAGCCCGGCTCGACCGTGCCCGCGAACATCACGGCGGCCCCGGTCTGCAGCGAAAAGACCAGGAGCACGCCCGTCACGGCCACGATGCGGTAGGCCTGCAGCCAGCGGTCCCAGTGACGCGCGGAACCCCGCCAGCCGAGCGCGAAGATGCCGTACAGATAAGCCCGGTATTTGCCCCGCCCCGTCTCGCGCCAGCGCTCGATCGCCCGGTCGCGCAAGGTTGCCAGGTCCGGCAGGAGCCCGAGGGTCCAGAAGGTCAGTGCGACCACCAGATAGCTGATGATGTCGATGGCGTCCCAGTAGAGCGGGCTGCGGAACTGCGGCCACAGCAGCAAGGTGTTCGGGTACGGCAGGTTCCAGTAGAAGTACCACGGCCGCCCGAGGTGGATGATGGGATAGACGGCCGCGGCCGCGGCCGCGATCAGCGCCCCGGTCTCGGTGAGGCGGTTGAGGGCGCCACGCCATTCGGTGCCGAACAGCATCAGCATGGCCGAGATCAGCAGGCCGCCGCTGGCGATGCCGATCCACCAGTCGTAGCTGACGATGTCGAGTGCCCAGGTGACCGGGATGTTGTTGCCCCAGACACCCACGCCCTCGTAGAGAATGAACCCCAGCGACACGGCGAGGACGCCGAGCAGTCCCACGGCGGCCGCGAAGGCCAGCCACCAGCGCAGACGCAGGGGATGCCCGAAGGCGATCCCCGCCACGTCGAGGCCGACGGAGGCGAAACTCTCGCTTGCGCCGATGAAGCGCTCGGGGGCGGCGTCGGCGACGTTGGCCATGGTCAGCCCTTCGGCGTTGATGGCGTGCCGCCCGCGTGTGCGGCGGGAGCGGCGGGTGCCAGTTCGGCAAGGTAGGTGGTGCGCGGCTTCACGTTCAGCTCGCCGAGCAGCGGGTAGTTTCGCGGATCCTCGCGGGCGGCCCGCACACCGCTGCCTTTGTCGTTGAGGTCACCGAACGTGATGGCGCGCGTCGGGCACGCGGCCTGGCAAGCCGTCTTCACGGCGCCGTCGGGGATCGGGGTGTTGGTCTTGTCGGACTCGATGCGGGCTGCGGCGATGCGCTGCACGCAGTAAGTGCATTTCTCCATCACGCCGCGCGACCTGACCGTGACTTCCGGGTTGCGCTGCAGCTGCGTGGCCGGCGCCATTCCTCCCGTATAGTCGAGGTAGTTGAAATGGCGCACCTTGTAGGGGCAGTAACCCGAGCAGGCGCGGGTGCCGATACAGCGATTGTACACCATGAGGTTCAGCCCCTCCTGGTCGTGCAGCGTCGCCTCGACCGGGCAGCCGACCTCGCAGGGTGCGTCTTCGCAGTGCATGCAGGGCACCGGCTGGAAGTGGGTGTCGGGATCGTCGAGCCCGGCGCCGGTCTTCAGGCCCGAGTAGTAGCGGTCGATGCGCAGCCAATGCATCTCGCGGCCGACCGCCACCTGCTCCTTGCCCACGATGGGGATGTTGTTCTCGGCCTGGCACGCCACGACGCATGTATTGCAGCCGATGCAGCTGTCCTGGTCGATCACCATGCCCCAGGCCCGGCCGTCGTTGTCCTTCGCGGTGAAATCGTAGAAGGACGGCATGTCATAGGGCGCGGCCTCGACCTTGGGGCCGTCGGTCCGGTGGACCTGGACGAAGTCGTGGCCCTCCATGGTCGAATGGTCCTGGGTGGTGGCGAGGCGAACCGCACGGCCCAGCTTTGTCAGCGTCGCACCGGGGCGTCGCCAAGGCGATGCCTCCTGGCGCAGCGGATAGGCCGAATAGCCGAGGCCGCTGAACAGCATGTCGGGGACGGCGCGGCCGTAGCCCAGGAACAGCGTCACCGTGTCGGCTGCCTGGCCGGGCAGGATCCAGACCGGGCCATCGATGCTGGCATCGGCGGCCGCGACCCTCACCATGTCGCCGTTGGCGAGCGTCTCTCGTTCGGCCAGTGCCGGGCTGACCGCCACGACATTGTCCCACACCACCTTGGTGAGCGGTTTCGGCAACTCCTGCAGCCAGCCGTTGTTGGCGAAGACGCCGGACCAGATCGTCGGGTCCGGGCGGAACACCACGTCGAGGGCCGGCGGCCCGCCGGCCGAGACGGGCGCGGGCTTGGCGGGGGTTCCGTCGGCCGCCGGCTTCGGGGGCACCGGCGCGACCGTCTCGGGCGCCAGGGCCGTGTCGGCCACGAAGCCGTCGACCAGCGATTTCCGCCAGAAATCGTCGAAGCCGGCGGGATCGGACCCGCCGTCGCCCCGACGCTTGCGCCACCCGTCGCGCAGGATCGTCAGGCCGTCGCGCGGCTGGGCCTCCCCCAGCATCGACAGCACCTCGGAGCTGCTGCGCCCGTTGTAAAGCGTCTGGATGGTCGGCTGATAGAGGCTGATCGTGCCGTCATAGGAGCGGGCGTCACCCCAGGCTTCCAGCGGGTGCGACATCGGTAGATGCCAGTCGGCATAGACGGCCGTCTCGTCGACCGTGAGCCCCGTATGGATGCGCAGCGGCACCTTCTGGAGAGCCTGGGCGAAGTTGAGGTCGCCCGGCGCCGTATAGGCCGGGTTGGTGTCCAGCATAACCAGCGTCTTCACCGACCCGGACATCATGTCGGACACGAGTGCCGCGAAAGGCTCGGCTTCCGCCACCACCGGCGCGGTGAAGAACACGGCCTCGCCGTTGTTGCCGAGGCTGTCGTTCAACCGATGCACCGCCTCGTGCACGGTGGCCGCCTGAGAGGCACCGGCCGTGACGATGCCCCTGCCGCGCGCGGCGGCGAGCGCTGCGGCGGCGCGCGCCACCCAGGCCCCGACGAGGTCGCCCTCGGCCGGCACGGCCGGACTCGTGATCTCGGCCTGCAGCCGACCCACCAGGGCCGCGAGGTCGGCCGTGCCGACCGCGACGTGGTAATCGGCCTTGGCGCTGGTGAGGCTCGGCGTGGCGGCGGCGGAATGGAGCGTCAGCAGTCTACCTGCCTTGGCCGAGGCCAGGCGGGCGTCGACCCAGTCACGCGACATGCCGATCTGATGCGGGCCGTGATCGAGGAAGTCGCCGTCGAGGGCCACCACCACCTGGGCCTTGTCGAACCGGTAGCGGGTCAGAAGCTTGCGCCCGAACGCGGCCTCCGCGCCCTCGGCCGCAGCCCCGCCGACGGGCGCGTGGTCGTGCCACCTGAGCTTGGGGTAGACCTGCTTCAGAGCGTCGATCTGCGCCAGCAGAGTCGGCGAGGTGATCGGGCCGGTGAGCAGCCGCAGTCCCTCGCCGCCGTCCGCCTTGATAGCGCCGAAGCGCCCTACCATGGCGCCCCGGAAATCCTGCCAGGACGAAATGCGGTCGAGGTAGCGCACCGCTTGCGAGCGCAGCGGGTCGTAGAGATCGAGGATCGACGCCTGGGCGAAGATATCGGAGCCGCCGCGACTCCACGGATGGCTGGAGTTCCCCTCGATCTTCAGCGGCCGGCCGTCGAAGGTCGTGACCGTGGCGCCGTTGCCGTAGCCTTCGAGCAGCGTCGTCGACGTGTAGGTGAGCGGCGCACTGGGTTCGACACGCTCCGGGTTGCGGACGTAGGGAATCTCGACATTGCGCGGGTTGCCCCCGTCCGAACAGGCCGACAGCCCCGCCATGGCGAAGGAGGCCGCCATCAGCCGGAAGAACTGCCGGCGATCGGGACCGTCGGCAAGCTTGGAGGCTGACGGGAATTCCTTCTCCAGGAAATCCCGGAAGGCCGGTGTTTCGGCCACGGCCTCGAGACTGCGCCACAGGGCCGGGCCGGAACCGTCGGCGAGGCGCGAGCGGAGATCGGCGATGTCGTGGGGGTTCGGCGCGCCGCCGTTGGCGCCGCGGGCGGAAAGCTCGGGGATGAGAGGGGCGTTACGCGGCATCAGCGGTGACAAATCGAGCAGTCGGTGAGCCGTCCGGGCCCGGGGATGTGATAGTCGGCCACGAGCTGCGGTCCGATCTTGTCCTGATCGGCGGGCGGCGTCCATTCCATGTTCCAGACTTCCCCCGGCCGGCGAACGAAACGCTCGGGATGACGATGGCAATCCAGGCAGAACTCCATCTTGAAGGCATTGGCCCGGTAGGTCAGCTGCATGGAATCGATCGCACCGTGGCACGTCGTGCAGCCGATGCCCTTCTGGATGTGGATGGAATGGTTGTAATAGACGTAGGATGGCAGTTCGTTGAGCCGGGTCCACACGAGGGGCATGTTGCGGGCCAGGCTTTCGCGCACAGGCGCCAGCATCGCGGAATTGGTCCAGATCTGCGAATGGCAGGTCATGCATGTCCAGGTCGGCGGGATGCCGGCCGTCTCCAGATATTGGGCCTGCTCGTGGCAATAGCGGCAATCGATGCCGAGTTCGGCCGCGTGATGCTTGTGGCTGAACGGAACGGGCTGCTCCCGGGCGAGGCCGACACCGGTGACGTAGTTGGAATTCGAAAAGGCCGAGGCCGCGAACAAGACCCCGACAAGGCCCGCAACGCAGACCAGCAGGGCCAACCGGAACACCGCATCGGCCCCCGGCGCGAACAGTTGGCGCCGCCGCGGGAGCCTCATGCGGCGACCCTGGCCGAAGGATCGTTGGTCGAGCTTAGCACCATGCCGGCTTGCCCCTGTTAGGCCAAATGAAAGCCGCCGCGCGACCTAGGCCGCAGTCTTGCGCCGCTCACGGCGAAAGGCAAGCAGCAGCACCGTGCCGATCATCGCGACCGTGACGATGCCGGCCAAGCGTAATACCTTCATGACGGCCAGCGTGTAGCGACCGGTCGCCGCATCGAAATGGAAGCAGATCAGCAGCAACGGAAGAGCTGCCTTGGCGATGCCGCCGGTCGAGGCGATCGTGACGGCCGTGCGGAGGTCGCCCGCGTGATAGCCCGCCCCGAGCACGTAACCCGACACGCGCCCCTCGGGCGTCAGCACCACGAGGCCCGCCGGATGCAGGAACTGCTTCAGGTGCACGTCGTAACGGCTCTTGAAGCCGACCGCCGCTTCGATGGACGCGACCGAGCCCGCATCGCCGACCAGGAAGTGCCAGCCCGTCGGCGCGCCGGTCTCGCGGCCGGCCGCCACGGGATAACGCTGCGCGTCGTCGGCCTCGGTCGCCGCCGCGTCGGCCCGGGTCTCCGCGGGATCGATACTCAAGACCACGAGGTCGTAGTCGGCCCCGGCCCGCAGGCCCGTGTGGGATAAAGCTTCCAGCATGTCGTCGCGCACCACCGAACAGAGGCTCGGGCAGTGGAAATAGCCCAGCGCCAGGATGATCGGTCGCTGGCCGTAGAGATCACCGAGCCGCAGGTGGAGGCCATCCGCCTCGGTCAGGACGGCATCGGCCGGCACGGCGGCACCTGGATGCTGTGCAAAGGCGTAATCAGCCTGATCCTCGGCCCGCGCCGCCATTGGCACGGCCAGGATCATCAGGACGAGAAGCACCACGCGGAACGTCATGACGGCCTGTCTAGAACAGATCCCGCCGAACGGCCATGCTTCGGAAAGCAAGATCCGCCGCGGCTCTCGCACGCCGGTCCGCTCATGGCCGGCCGGCGCGCGGGCGTGCCGATTGTGCGACCGTCCACAAGGCGCGGGCCGCATGGTCGACGGCCAGCCGGGGTTCGCGGCGCACGAGCGCAATGCCCTCGCCGAGTCGCACGATGGTGCGGACCAGCGCGTCGCTGCCGAGCGCCGCCATATGCCGCTCGACTGCGGCCTTGCGCCGCGGCGGGCCGAAGCGGAACGGCGACTCGGCGCCGGGTCCCGCCAGCACGGCGCGATGCAGCAGATTGGCGTGCCGCAAGGCCGCGCCGAGCAGCAGTCCGGCCTCGACCGGCCCGAGATGCAGCTTGCCGATGGCAGCGTCGAGCCCGGCCATGTCGCCCGCGAATGCGGCGTCGACGGCGTCGTCGTTGGCCTGGGCGGAGGCGTCGGCGACCGCCTCGACGACATGGTCGGTCGTGATGACCGTGGCGCCGTGCGCGTAGAGCAGGAGCTTGGCGATCTCGGAGCGGCTCGCGAGGCGATCCGACCCCAGCAGCGACACCAGCAGCGTTCTCGCTTCGGCGTCGATCGTCATGCCGACCGCGACCGCCTCGGCCTCGACGAGGCGCGCGAGGTCGCGCTCGTCGTCGGGGTAGCACTCGATGGCGGCCGCGGTCCTGCTGCGTTCGATGCTTTTGCGCAGCCCCGAGTCCTTCTTCAGCGTCCCGGCCTCGATCACCACCGGACAGGCGTTCGGCACCGACAGCACGAGGTCGACCGCGGCCTCGACCTTCTTGGCGGCGGCGCCGTCGACCAGCACGGCGCGCCGGCCACCGAACAGCGGCACCGTCCGGGCCTCGTCGGCGAGGCGCGCGGGGTCGCCCGCGAGATCGTCGCCCGTGATCCGGACGAGCTGGAACGGGTCGGCCGGGTCGTCGACCAGCGCCCTCACGATGCGGCGGACGCGCTCGCTGACGAGCCCGACGTCGGGGCCGTGGACCAGGAACGCCGCATAGCCGCCGATGTCGCGCCCGAGGAGGCGCTCGGCCTCGTGAGTTTTGATCGCCACCATGGCGTGTTTGTAGCAGGGAACGAGACCATTTTGCGGCCGGCAGCCTGGACCTCGAAATAGCCGGCAGAGGCCGATCTTCGACCCAGTCTTACCCGATCAAAGCCGCGGGCGACCCGAAAAGGCGAGACCGGCCTCGACGGCGGCCGCGCCGGACAGCAGGTCCGCGTCGCGGCCGCCCGGTCCGATGAGCTGGAGACCGACCGGAAGCCCGTCGCTGAAGCCGCAGGGCAGGCTGATGGCGGGGTGCCCGGTCACGTTGGCGAGGCCTGAGGACAGCATCTCGCCGTCTCCGTCGCCTCCCTGGATCACCGGATCCTCGGCGGGCGCCACGAAGCCCACGGCGGGGCTGAGCAGGAGATCGACGTCCTCGAACAGGGCCTCCACGGCCCGCGTCAGGCGGGCGCGGAAGCGTTGCGCCCGCACGTAATCGATGCCGCTCACCCGGCGCCCCGCCTCGAGCTGTGCCCGCGTTCCCGGCGCGTATCCGTCCGGGCGGGCCGAGACGAGGGATTCGTGGGCCAGCGCGGCTTCGGGCTTCAGGATCGTCACCAAGGCCCCGTTCACGGCGTCGATCTCGGGAACGGAGACCGGCACCAGGGTGGCGCCGCCGCGCCCCAGGCGGTCCAGCGCCGCCGACACGGCCTCGCGCACGCCGGCGGTGACGAGCCGCGAGTCGAGATGGGCGCGGACGAGGCCGATGCGCAGTCCGGCGAGGGGACGACGCTGGGCGACGATCGCCCGTCCCACGAGGCCGGACAGCAGGGTCGCGGCATCGGCCACCGAACGGGCCAGCGGACCCGCGTGGTCGAGCGACCAGGACAGCGGAAACACGCCCTCGGTCGAGACGAGACCGTAGCTCGGCTTGAAACCCACGATGCCGCAATAGCTGGCCGGGATGCGGATCGAGCCGCCGGTATCGGTCCCGACCGCGACCGGCACGGCACCCGCCGCGACGAGCGCCGCGGATCCGCCGCTCGACCCGCCCGAGGTGCGGTTGACGTCCCAGGGATTGTTGGTTTGGCCGATCTCCGGATGGGCGATGCCGTAGGCGAATTCCAGCAGATTGGTCTTGGCGAGCGGCACCGCGCCGGCCTCCCGCAAGTGGCGGACCAGCGCCGCATCGGCGACCGCCACCACCGGGTCTACCGCACGCGTGGCGTAGCCGGTGGGCAGGCCGGCGATGTCGACGAGATCCTTGATGGCCACCGGCACACCGTGCAACGGGCCACGGTCACGCCCGGCCCGGAGTTCGCGTGTCGCCGCCTCGGCGGCCCGAAGAGCCGGCCCGCGCATGAGGTCGATCACCGCGTTCAGGCGCGGCTCGAGGGCCTCGATCCTGGCCATCGCGGCCTCGGCCACCGCGAGCGGCGTGGTGGCGCCGGACCGGTAGGCGGCGCCGAGCTCGGCCACGCCCACGAAGGCGCCGGTCGGCGGCTCAACCATGGACGCCCCCTGCCCTCGGCAACGCGGCCAGGCGGTCGAGCAACCGGACCCAGGCGGTCAGTCCGCGGCGGAAGCTGTCGAGGCGGAAGAACTCGTTCGGCGCGTGGTAGTCCTCGTCCGATGTCGAGAAGGAGAAGAACACGGTCGGGGCGTGGAGCTGCTCGCGGAACAATGTGCCGATCGGGATGGTGGCGCCCATCGCGACCCGCAGCGGCGCCCGGCCCAGGACCTCGGCCAGCACCGCTTCCGTGGCGGCCAGCCCCGGCGTGCCGGGGTCGAGCGCGAAGGCCGGAGAACCGGGTCCATGGCCCGGCATGTCGAGCCGGAAGCCCGACGGTACACGAGCCGCGAGATGCCGGCGGATGGCCGTCAGTACGGCGTCCGGCTGCTGCCCGGCGACGAGCCGGCAGGTGATCTTGGCCGAGGCCTCGGCGGGGATCACGGTCTTGGTGCCGGCGCCGGCATAGCCACCCGCGATGCCGTTGAACTCCAGCGTCGGCTCGAGCCATTGCCGGATCAGGAGGGTCTCGCCGGTCGGCAGCGGGTCCGGGATCGGCGCGCCGATCCCGTCGAAATAGGCTAGCGGATCGAAGTGCGACCGCGTGATGGCGGCCAGGATGGCGGGGTCGGGCAGCAGGACACCGTCGTAGAAGCCGGGGACGGTCACGCGGCCGTCGTCGTCGTGCAGGGTCGCGAGAAGCCGCACCAGGGCTGCGACGGCGTTGGGCGCGCTGCCGCCGTGCCGCCCGGAGTGGAGGTCCTTGCCGGCTCCTTGCAGGACCACGTCGAGCGCCACGAGGCCGCGGCTCGCGACCGTGACGCTCGGCAGATCGGCGCGCCACATGGCGCCGTCGGCCGACACGACGAGGTCGCAGGCGAGGCTGTCCCTCAAGCGCGCCACCGTCGGGGCGAGGTTCGGGCTGCCGCACTCCTCCTCGCCCTCGATCAGGACCTTGACGTTGACGGGCAACCGCCCGCGCTCCCGAAGCATGACCTCCGCGGCCAGGATCGGAATGAGCAGAGGGCCCTTGTCGTCCGACACGCCGCGGGCGAACAGGCGCCCGTCGCGCTGGCTCGGTTCGAAGGGCGGCGTGGTCCAACGCTCCAGCGGATCGGGCGGCTGCACGTCGTAGTGACCGTAGACCAGGATCGTGGGCGCGCCGGGCGCTTCGCACCGCTGCGCCGTCACGACGGGATGGCCGCCCGTCGCCACTGTCTCGACACGCTCGAAGCCGGCGCGCCGAAGTCGCCCGGCGACCCAGGCGGCCGCCTCGGCCATGCCGGCGCCGTAGGCGGGATCGGTGCTGACGCTCGGGATGCGGCAGAAGGCCTCGAGTTCCGCGACCGCGGTCTCGAAGCCGGAATCGAGCGCCGCCTCGATCCGGGCGCCTCCCGGCTCCGCCGCGCCGCTCGCCGGCTGCCCGCCACGCTCGGCACCCCTGTCGTCGATCCTCATGCTACGTTCTCCAGGGGTTCCGGACCTCGAGAGTTGCCTGACGGCCGCGAAGCGTCGGGCGGATGGTGAGCCATCCAGTGTCGCGCGATCTCCACCCGCCGACATACCCACACGTGCTCGTGCCGCGCCACATGGTCCATGAAGCGGGCGAGGGCGTCGGTGCGGCCGGGCCGCCCGCTGAGCCGCGCGTGCAGCCCGATCGACATCATCTTCGGCTCCCTCGCGCCCTCCCGGTAGAGCTGGTCGAAAGCGGCCTCGAGATAGGCGAGGAAGTCGCCCCCCGACATCCAGCCGGGGCTCATGGCGAACTTGAAGTCGTTGGTGTCGAGTGCGTAGGGCACGATTAGCCTGGGTCTGCCCGCCACCGAGGTCCAGTAGGGTAGGTCGTCGTTGTAGGCGTCGGAATCGTAGAGCGTTCCGGTCTCCTCCATGACGAGGCGGCGCGTGTTGGCGCTGCAGCGCCCCGTGTACCAGCCCTGCGGCGGCTGGCCCGCGACCTCGGCGATGGCCGCGACGGCCTTGCGGATGTGCTCGCGCTCCTCGGCCTCGGCCATGTCGGCGTAGTCGATCCAGCGCCAGCCGTGGCTCGCCACCTCGTGGCCCGCTTCAGCCATGGCACGGCCTGCCTCGGGATTGCGCAGGAGCGCCAGCCCAACCGCCCAGCAGGTGAAGGGGAGCCGCCGATCCTCGAACAGTCGCATGAGGCGCCAGAAGCCCGCGCGGCTGCCGTATTCGAAGGCGTCCTCGGCGAAGGCGCTGCGGCCCGCCTTCGCGGTCGTCCCGACGATGTCGGGGACGAGGTAGGTTTCGGACTGCGCGTCCCCATCGAGGACGTTGCGCTCGCCGCCTTCCTCGTAGTTCAGCACGAAGCTCACGGCCACGCGCGCCCCGCCCGGCCAGGTCACCCTCGGCCCCGACCGGCCGTATCCGCGGAAGTCACGGGGCGCGAGGTCGTCCATGGCGATCACTCCCTCGCACCGACCGGCCCGGGATCGCCGGCCGTCGGCAGCGGGACGGTGTCGGGCCCGTTCAATAGATCAGGGCGTAGAGGCGGCATAGCTCCTCCACGTCCATCAGGGCCGCCATGGCGAGTTCGCCCCGCTTGTGCATCAGGTAGGCTTCCGACAGCTCCGGCCCGAGCCAGCCCATCGCGGCCGGGTCCGCTTCCAGTGCGTCGAGCGCCTCGCCCATGCCGTGCGGCAGCTCGCCGAAGCCACGTGCGGCGCGCTCCTCCGCGGAGAGTTCACCCGGATCGCCGACCGACAAGATCCGCGCAGGCAGTCGCCGTTTGACGCCGTCGAGCCCCGCGTGGATCAGCATCCCCAGGGCCAGATAGGGGCTGGCGGCCGCGTCGGCGCCGCGGAATTCGAGGTTGAAGCGCCGGGCCACGTCGACGTCGGGCGCCTCGGGGATCGGGCAGATCCGCAGCAGGGCCTCGCGGTCGCGCTCGGCTATGTTGGCATGGTAGGCCGACCAGGACTGGGGCCGCAACCGCTCGTGCGAAATGGCGCTCGGCGCCGTTACGGCGACGAGCGCGGGCGCGTGGTCGAGGATGCCGGCCGCGAAGGAGGCCGCGACGGGGCTGAGCCCTCCGGGTCGGCCTGCTTCAAAGGTCACCGGCCTGCCGTCGCGGTCGCAGAGGCTGAAGTGGATGTGCACGCCGTTGCCCACGAAACCCCGCGTCACGACGGGCGAGAAGCTGGCGCGGTGACCGTGACGCCGCGCGACCGAGCGGGTGATCTCCCTGAGCTTCACGGCGCGGTCGGCCGCCTCCGGCGCCAGGGCCGGATCCACGGTGATCTCGAACTGACGCGGGCCAAACTCGGGCATGAAGGTGTCGGGCCCGAGGGCGTTGGCGCGGAGCGCTCCCAGGAGATCGCCCGCGAAGGCTTCCACACCGCGCATGCGGCTCGCCCCGTAGCTGCTGGCAGGTCCGTCGGCGGCGGCGTCGAGCCAGAATTCATGCTCGAAGCTCGCAAGCACACGCAGGCCCGCCTCGCGTTCCAGCGCTGCGGCGGCGCCGGCCAGGAAGCCGCGAAGGCAGCAGGCCCATCGCGTGCCCTGAAGCGTAACGATGTCGCCCAGGATCAGGTGCTCGACGGCGCCCCCGTCGCCGTAGTCGAGCCTCATGTCGCCCCCAGGAGCCGGGACGATGTTGAGGTCGCCCCGTGGCCCGAACGGCGTCGCGGGAATACGGCCGAAGCAGTTGATCATGGCGCAGCTGTGCGTCCAGCCGACCCCGAACTGGCGACGGGCTTCGAGGTCGCGCGCCGGAAAGCCCTTGCCACGGACTTGGCCCGCCATGTCGCTCGTGCAGATCAGGACGATCTCTTCGCGTTCGATGACCATCTCTGCCTCACCGGTCGGGACGAAGCTGACCTGCGCGGACGAGTTTACGGGGTTTCGGGCCGCACGAAAGCCATTTCCGTCGCGCCCGCGGCGGATCACGCCGGACAGGACCGGACGTGCCTGATCCTCGGGCCTTCGGTGCTCAAGAGAAGGGCGGCGCAGGCGAACGATGATCAGACTTGCGTCTCGCGGGACCGGCGGCAGTGTCCTATCATCGATTCTCTTCCTTGGAGTCGGGTGTCCCGTGCCATTCTTTCCAGCCATCGACGCGCCGCACGGCGCCTATCGCGAGCGCGGCTTCGACCGCCCCCGCACGGCGCTGCTCAGCATCGACATGCAGAACGGCGAGTTCAACGCCGACCTTCTGGCGGCGGCCAGGCGCGACGGAAGCCCGGAAAGCAGCAAGCGCGCCTTCTACGAGCGGGTCGAGGGCGTCGTGATCCCCAACCAGGCGAGGCTGCTGGCCGCGGCGCGCAAAGCGGGGGTCGAGGTGATCTACACGGTCATCGAGAGCCTGACGCAGGACGGCCGGGACCGCAGCCTCGACCACAAGATCTCGCGCCTGCACGTGCCGAAGGGCGCCTGGGAGGCCAAAGTGATCGACGCCGTGGCGCCCCGGGGCGACGAGATCGTCATCCCGAAGACCGCGTCCGGCGTCTTCAACAGCACCAACATCGAATACGTGCTGCGCAACCTCCGCGTCGACTTCCTCGTGGTCTACGGCGTCGTCACGGACCAATGCGTCGAATCGGCCATCCGCGACGCCGCCGACCGGGGCTTCCTCGTCACGCAAGTCGAGGATTGCTGCGCGGCCGACACCCCTGAGAACCACGCGCGGTCGATCGACGCCATGCGGGGTCACTATTGCCGCACCCGCACGGCCGACGAGGTGATCGCCGAGCTGCGCGGCCCTGAGGTGGACCCTTGAGGAGACCCTTGCCTTGCAACGAATCAGACTGACTCTCGCGGCGGCACTGATGCTGTGGTCCGCCGCGGCGACGGCGAGCGATCTGCGGATCGGCCTGCAGGAGGACCCGGACGCCCTCGATCCGGCCCGCTCGCGCTCCTACGTGGGCCGCCTCGTCCTGGCGTCGCTCTGCGACAAGCTGATCGACACGGCGCCCGATCTCACGCTCGTGCCGCGCCTCGCGACCTCCTGGGCCTGGAGCGCCGACAACAAGGTGCTGACCCTGAAGCTGCGCCCCGGCGTGACCTTCCAGGACGGCGAGCCTTTCGATGCCGCAGCCGTGAAGTACAACCTCGACCGCTACCGCACCCTGCCGGAATCGGTGCGCAAGAGCGAGGTCTCCTCGATCGATCACGTCGACGCGCTGGATCCCGAGACGGTCGCGGTCACCCTGAAGCAGCCCGATGCCGCATTCCTGGCCCAGATGACCGACCGGTCCGGCATGATGCTGGCCCCCAAAGCGACAGAGGCCGGCGGCGCCACCGCCGATCCCGTGTGTTCGGGCCCCTACAGGCTCGTCCAACGCGTCGTTCAGGACCGCATCGTGCTGGAGCGCTTCCCGCAACACTGGGACGCGGGCGCCTACCATTTCGACCGCGTCACCTTCCTGCCGATCCCCGACACTACGGTGCGGCTCGCCAACTTACAGAGCGGCGGACTCGACCTCATCGAGCGCATGGCCGCGACCGACGTGAAGACGGCCGCGGCCGACCCCAAGCTCCAGGTGCTGTCGATTCCGGGCCTGGGTTTCACGACGATGGAGATCAATCTCGGGGGCGCCGGCGCCAAGACGCTCATGGGCCGGTACGCGCGCGTCCGCCAGGCCTTCGACTCGGCGATCGATCGCGACGCCATCAACGAGGCAGTGTTCGAGGGCCGCTACACGCCAGCCGCCCAACCCTTCCCGCCCGCCAGTTTCTACCACCTCGACGAGCCCGTGCCGGGACGCGACATCGCCAGGAGCAAGGCCCTGCTCGGGGCCGCGGGCGTGGCCACGCCCGTGCGGGTCGAACTGCACGTGCCGAACGACCCCGTGTCCCAGCAATTGGGCCAGGTGATCCAGGCCATGACGGCGGAGGCCGGTTTCGACGTCCAGCTCCTGACCATGGAGGCCGCCAGCATGGTGCAGCGGGACCAGCAGGGCGACTTCGAGACCACCCTGCACATCTGGTCGGGCCGGGTCGACCCGGACGGCGACATTCACCAGTTCGTCACCTGCCACGGCAGCTTCAATGAGATGAAATATTGCAATCCGGAGGTCGACGCGCTGTTGAACGGCGCCCGCGTCGTCCTCGACCCTGCCGAGCGCAAGGCCAAGTATGCCGCGGCCATGCGGATCCTCGACCGCGACAAGCCGATCCTTTATCTTTACTTCGAGCCCCACATCTTCGGCGCCGTCAAGGCTCTCCACGGGTTCGTGCTCCATCCCGACGGCATGATCCGGCTCGACAACGTGACGCTCGGGGGCTGAGGGCGACGCTCCGGGGTGCCGCCGCGGCGGACGATTTCAAGCAGGCCTGCCATCGCGGGTCCGGTCCGAGCGGTGGGCCTCTATGGCGTGCCAGATCCGTGCCGGGGTCGCGGGCATGTCGATATGTTCGATGCCCAGCGGGGCGAGGGCGTCGAGGACGGCATTCACGACGGTCTGCGGGGCCGCGATGCAGCCGGCCTGGCCCGAGCCCTTGACGCCCAGGGGGTTGGCCTCGCTCGGAACCGGGTTGAAGCGCAGGTCGAAGGCCGGCAGGTCCGCGGCGCGTGGCATCCCGTAATCCATGAAGGATGCGCTGAGGAGTTGGCCCGTGGCGTCGTAGACCGTGTGCTCGTGCAACGCCTGGCCGATGCCCTGTGCCAGGCCGCCGTGCACCTGCCCCTCGGTCAGGAGGGGATTGATCAGCGTCCCGAAATCATCGACCGCGCTATAGCGCTCCAGCGTCACGATGCCGGTTTCGGGGTCGATCTCGACCTCGGCCGCATGGCATCCGTTCGGGAATGTCACGAGGTCGAGCGGGTTCTCGACCAGGCAGTCGAGCCCGGGGGCCGGGCCGGGCCGCGACAGTTCCGGGTCGCGGGCCGCGGCGGCGATTGCCATGAGGTCGATCGAGCGGCCGCGTCCGGGTGCCGAGAAGCTGCCGCCCGCGAAGGCGAGATCGGCGGGGCTGCATTGGAGGAGTTGCCCCGCGATGGGGCGAGCCTTGGCCAGGACGCCCTCGATCGCCGCGACGAGCGCGGCGCCGCCCTGGTGCAGCGAACGCGCGCCGCCATGTCCCTTGCCGCTGGGCACGAGACGGGTATCGGCTTGCACGAACCGGAACCGTTCCACGGGCAGGCCGAGCAGGTCGGCGGCGATCTGCGGAAAGCTCGTCTCGTGGCCCTGCCCGTTCGACTGCGTGCCGAGGACGAGGCTGACGCGCCCGTCCGTCTCGAACCGGACGCCGGCGGATTCGCCGGGCCGGCCGCGCGCGGTCTCGAGGTAACAGCCGAACCCCAGCCCCCGCAGCCGGCCTCGGCGGGCGGCCTCGGCCCGGCGGGACGCGAAGCCCGCCTGGTCCGACAGCGCGAGCGCCGCGTCGAGGTTGGCCGCGAACCCGCCCCGCTCCACATCCATGCCGAGCGCACTCCGGTAGGGGAAGACCGACATCATGTTGCGGCGACGCAGGTCCACGGGCGATAGGCCGGTCCGGGCGGCCGCGAGGTCGACCAGACGCTCGATGACGTAGTTGGCTTCCGGCTTGCCGGCCCCGCGGTAGGCATCGACCGGCACGGTGTTGGTGAAGACACCGCGCACATCCATCGCCACGGCCGGGATGGCGTAGACCCCTCCCATGGCGGTGGCGGCCGCGGCCGTCGGGATCAGCGGTCCCAGCGCCGACAGATAGGCGCCCATGTCGGCCGCGGTCTCGACCTCGAGGGCCAGGAAGCGCCCGTCGTGGTCGAGGGCGAGCCGGGCGCGGGTCCGGTTGTCGCGGGCTTGCGCGGAACTGAGGAAGTCCTCGCTCCGGCTCGACGTCCATTTCACCGGCCGGCCGAGCCGCCGCGCCGCGAACATCACCAGCACCCATTCCGGATAGAGCACGTTCTTGGCACCGAAGCCGCCACCCACGTCCGGCGCGACGAGATGGATGCTGCTCTCGGGGCGGTGAAACACGCTCTCCGCGAGCTGCCGGCGCATGTCGTGCACCCCCTGCCCGGTCAAGACCAACCGGAAGCTGTCCTCGACCTCGTCGTAGCTTGCGAGCGCGGCCCGCGGTTCGAGGGGAGCCGCCACGACCCGGTTGTTGTCGAGCGTGAGTTCCACGGTCGTGGCGGCTCGCGCCATGGCGGCCTTGACGGCGAGGTGATCGCCCTTGCGGAACCGGAACGCCAGGTTCCCGGGCGCGTCCTCCCAGACGAGCGGCGCGCCTGCCGCGAGGGCCGCCTCCACGCCGATCGCCGGCGGCAGGGACTCGAAGTCGACCGAGATCGCCTCGGCCGCGTCCTGCGCGGCGTCCGGGCTCACCGCCACCACGAAGGCGATGGGGTCGCCGACATGCCGGACCCGCCCCTCGGCGAGTGCCGGCCTCGGCGGGACCATCAGGGGCTCGTGCGTCGCGGTCTCGGCCTCGCACGGGAGATCCCCGATCCCGTCGGCCTTGAGATCGGCCGCCGTGAAAATCCCGGCCACGCCGGGCATGTCCCGCGCAACGGACACATCGAGCGACAGGATCCGGCCATGTGCCAGAGGCGATCGCAGCACGTGCCCATAGCACTGTCCCGGCTCGTCGAGATCGTCGACGAACCGACCCCGGCCCGTGAGGAAGCGCTCGTCTTCCACACGGCGGCGCGATTGGCCGCGTTCCGGCGGCTGAGCGCGAGCCTCGGCTGGGTCCTCGATCGAAAGCTGCATCCCGTGTTCCCATCTGCCGCCAGGCGCGTTCGATGCCGTCGTGCTGGACGCCTCATATAGCGGGTCATCCGAGCGTGTCCGCGGCGGACAACCGTCGTTCCCGGCTCTGAGCCGATCGGACCGGTTCGGCAGGACTCATGCGTCATGCCCTATGCGGTTCCGCAAGAGCATGCGCGTCGAGATCGGCCCCATTCAGCGCAGCAGGACGGATCCCGCAATCGGCAAAGTAGCTGTCGAGGGCCTTGGGCAAACCTCCGGTATCGGCCAGCGCCACATAGCTATCGGGCCTGATGAGGTAGAGCGCATCGCGGGCCAAGCCCGCCGCGTGATGTTCGGGGTGCCACGCGAAGACATGAAGCGGCACCCTGTGATTTGCGCACCACGCCTTCAGATCGGCGCTGCCTTCTCCATAGACGTGCACCTGCCAGGTCATGGCGCCGAGGGACTCGAGATTGTCGCATCCACCGGCCGACACCCACGGCAGCCGATCGCCGCCATGGACTTGACCGGCTATCCCGCGGCTGAGCGGGCCGCCACGGTAACCGATGAGGATCTGCGAGACGGCGCGGAAGTTGAACTTGCGAACGGCCTCGATGCTGGAGAGCGCCGGCATCACCACAGGCACGACCCGGGTGCGGAGGAACTTGGCGATGCGGCCGGGGGCGGTCGCGAGACTGAACACGCGATCGGTGGTCGCCACCAACTGCCGGGCGAAGCCTATCCGCTCGGCCTCGAAGCTGTCGAGCAGCTTGCCGGAGGCGCGGCCGTCCAGGACGGCCGCCAGCTTCCAGGCGAGGTTGATGGCGTCACCGATACCGGTGTTCATGCCCTGGCCGCCCGCAGGACTATGGATGTGGGCGGCGTCGCCGAGCAGGAAGGCGCGCCCCTTCCGAAAATGCTCCGTCACCCTGTGATGCACATGGTAGGTCGAGAACCAGTTGACCTTGCGGACGTCGACCCTCAGGTGCTCGATGGCCCGGCCGCTAACGTCCGCGAATTGCAGCGCGTCGGCATGGTCGGCCCGTTCGTCTCGAACCGTTCCGACCAGGCGGACACGACCCTCGCCGGCCATGGGGAACACGGCCAGAAAGTCGGTCTCGTCGAGCGCGATGTGCAACTCGCCATTCGCCGGAGGACCGGCTGCCTCGATATCGGCCACGTAGAACAACTGACGGTAGGTGCCGCCGGGAAAGCCTGTCCCGATGGTCTCGCGCACGATGGAGCGGGCACCGTCGCAACCGGCAATGTAGCTGGCCTGGCAGGTCTCGTCCCGACCGTCCGGCGTGCGGAGGCGGGCCGTCACACGCTGGCCGTCATCCGTGAAGCCGACGAGTTCGGTCCGTCGCTGCACCGAGACGCCCAGCTTCTGCAGTCTTTCGAGCAACAATCGCTCATGCTGGTCCTGCGGAAAGATCAACAGGAAGGGAAAGGGCGTCAGGCCCTGGCCCGCTGCATCGAACGGCACGCGCGCCTTCTTCTTGCCCTCCACCCAGAGATTCACCGCGGGAACCTTGTGGCCGCGTTCGACCACGGCGTCCGCGAGATCGAGTTGGCGGTAGAGTTCGAGCGTGCGGGCTTGCACCCCCAAAGCCCTGGACGTGGTTCCGGGCTCGGCCGTCTTGTCGATGATGCGCACCTTGACGCCCAGCTTGGTCAGCCAGAGCGCCAAGACGAGGCCCGTCGGGCCGGCGCCGATGATCAGAACGTCGCTGTGCATGATCTCGTCCTCCGTCAATCGATGTTCTCGGCGGGCGGAGCCCTCAGGAGTCCGCGAACGACGGTTTTGGCGTGCTGAATGGCCAAGCCGTGAAGATCGGGCGAGTCGGTCTCGTGCTCGCCGAAGATTTCGCGGAACAGGAGCGCCATCACCATCGGGCCCATGATCGAGAAGGCGTAGAGCCGCGGATCGCCGGGGATCACCTCGCCGCGGCCTTGGGCGCCCGCGACGATATCGGCGATCATGCCCATCATTCGGGCCACCACGTCGTCGTGCCAGATGCGCGCGAGGTCGGGGAAAGAGCGCGACTCGCCGATCACCATCTTGGCCATGGCGGGACCCCGGCCTTCGCCCCTCATCGCGGCCATGCGCGACAGCAGCATGGGCACGACCTCGGCAAACGGACGGTCGAACGCCGCGATGGCCTTCTCGATCGCTTCGAGGTTCGGCGCGACCGTGGCGCGGGCGACGGCTCTGAAGAGTTCCTCCTTCGTCTCGAAATAACGGTAGAGGGCGGCCTTGGAGACCCCTGCCCGCTGCGCGATCTCGTCGAGTTTGGCGGCCGCAAACCCTTTCTCGGCGAATACCTCCAACGCGGCATCGATGATCTCGCCGGGCCGCGCGGCCTTGCGTCGGCGCCATTTTGGTCCGTCGTCCAGAGCGTTGCTCCCTTAGTGACTCACAAGTCATTTAACGCTCAGGGGACGAACGTCAACCGTCGGCCGTCGAGACGCACGCTCGGCATCGCGAAGTCACGGGGAAGCCGGACGCGATACCATCCACCCGGCGCGGGCGCGGCACCAGGCCGTCGAATGCCGATGACCTCCGCCGCGGCACTCCCCCAAATAGCCTGCCCGCTTCATCATTCTTTACATCCGGCCGGCTTCGGCGAAACATCGCGCGCCTAATCTCTTCTGGACGCGGCCTTGGAGTGCCGCCGCAACAGGAGATCCCTATGAGCGACGCAGATCATTCACCCGGTACGCCGAACCCTGCAGCGCAGCCCCGGACGGCAGCGACAAAGCCCGGTCCCGCGGGCCGGCGAAGGTCGTTCTGGATGGCGGGCGCCGTCGTGGGCGGCATCGCGCTCGGTGCAGGCGGGTTCGCGATTGCCGCCACGGTGCCCGGCAACGCGGGCTGGCACCACGGGCCGTCGCTGGAGCACATCCAGCGCTTTGTGCTCGTTGCGCTCGACTCCGTCGGGGCCACGACGGCGCAGGAAGGGAAGATCCACGACATCCTCGCTGCAAACTTCGCGGACATCGGGGACCATGCGAAGGATCACGACGCGCTTCGTCAACGTGTGCTGGGCCTCCTGCGAGCCCCCACCATCGATCGCGCCGCCGTCGAGGCGATGCGGGTCGAGCAGATCACGGCGCTCGATGCACGCTCGAAGAAGATCGTCGGAGCCGTGCTCGACGCGGCCGAGCAGCTGACGCCGGAGCAGCGGGCCAAGCTGGCCGACCGGGCCGAACAGATGGCGCAGCATGGTCCGATGGGCGCGCTATGGGGCGGGCCGCGTGGCGGCATGGGTGGCCGGTGGCATGCACCCATGGACGGCGAACACGGCGCCGCCGATGCACCGGACCTCGGTCCCGACAACGTCCCGGACAAGGGCTGAAGCGAAACGCGGGCATGGCTGATCGGATACTCATCATCGACGACGACACGCGTCTCTCGGCGATGGTCTCCGATTACCTGTCGACGGCCGGCTTCGCCGTGGATCGCCGCCCGACCGGCCTCGACGGCCTGGCGGCGATCGCCCGCACGAGCTTCGACACGGTCATTCTGGACGTGATGCTGCCCGACATCGACGGCTTCGAGGTCTGCCGCCGGATCCGGATGCGTTCGGAGGTGCCGATCCTCATGCTGACGGCGCGCGGCGACGACACGGACCGGATCGTCGGCCTGGAGATCGGCGCCGACGATTACCTGCCGAAGCCGTTCAACCCGCGCGAGCTTCTGGCGCGGGTCCGGGCCATCCTGCGTCGGCGGAAGGGCCTGTCCGGCGCGGCGGATGCGATCCTGCGCTTCGGGCGCCTCGACATCGATCGCGGGGCTCGCACGGTCAGGGTCGATGCCGAGGAACGAACTCTCACGGGCCATCAGTTCGACCTCCTCGTCGTGCTGGCCGAGAATGCCGGTCGCGTGCTGAACCGCGAGCGGCTCCTCGATCTCCTGAAGGGACAAGAGATGGACGCTTTCGATCGCTCGATCGACGTCCATATCTCCCGCATCCGTGTCGCGATCGAGGACGACCCCAAGCATCCGCGGCGGATCATCACCGTGCGGGGCAGCGGTTACCTGTTCGCGAAGACCCAGGATCACGAACCATGATCGCTGTCCGCCGGCGGCTCTTCTGGAAGATCTACGTGACGCTGCTGTCCAGCCTGATCGCCGTCGCGGTGCTCATGGGCTGCTTCTGGTGGCTCCTGGCAGAGCTGTCCGGGGAGCGCTGGGGCGGGGCGTTGCGGGTCGATCTCAGGGGGACTCTCGCGCGCTCCGGAGGCCCACCGGGCATCGTCGCCGATGCGGTCCCGGGATCGGGCGGCGGCACCGAGACCGACGTTTCCCTCTACGATCAGAGCGGCAAGCTGGCCGCCTCGCACGGCGATCGGATCCCGTTGACGGTGGATGATGGCGGCTCCCACCCCGGACCTCGCCACGTCATGCGGATCGATCTTCCCGACGGTCGGACCGTCCTGGCCCGCATGCGGCTGCCGCGTGGCGAATCGGGGTTACGCATCCTGAGCGTAGTGCTGGTCGTCGCCGGCGGCGTCGGTCTCGCGGCCTATCCCGTGACGGCGCGGCTCACCCGCCGGTTCGAAATCCTGCGCTCCGGTATGGAGCGCTGGGGAGCAGGTGAGTTGACGGCCCGCGTGGACGGCACCGGCCACGACGAGGTCGCGCTGATCGCCCGCACGTTCAACGGGGCTGCCGAGCGCCTGAGCCTGGTGCTGCAATCCCAGAAAGCACTGCTGGCCAATGCGAGCCATGAACTGCGTTCACCGCTCGCCCGCCTGCGCGTCGCCGTCGAGCTCTGGTTGATGGAGACCTCCGCCGAGATCCATGCGGAGATCGTCCGCAATCTCGGCGAGGTCGATCAGCTGGTGGACGAGATCCTGCTGTCGAGCCGCCTCGATCATGCCGGCTCGAACCCTGGACGCACGGCACCGGTGGACCTCCTCGGTCTCGCGGCCGAAGAAGCCGCGCGCGTCGGTGCGCGTCTCGGAGGTGTTTCGGCCGAGATCGACGGCGACGCCACGCTGCTGCGGCGCCTGCTTCGCAACCTCCTCGAGAACGCGAACCGACATGGTCGCCCCCCGGTCGAGGTCGAGGTGTCGGACCTGGGCCACCAGGCCCGTATCGTGGTGTCCGACAAGGGACAGGGAATCGCGGCCGTGGATCGCGAACGGGTGTTCGAGCCCTTCTATCGGCCCGTCGGACGGGGCGAAGCCGGTGGTGGATGGGGCCTCGGCTTGTCGCTCGTGCGCCAGATTGCCGAGCGGCACGGCGGCAGCGTCAGCTGTGACGAGGGAGCGGGCGGCGGCAGCCGCTTCGTCGTTCACCTGGCCCGCGGACCGAGCCTCGATCCGGATCTCTCGACCTGACGATCCTGACACGCGGCACGGAGGCCGGCGCGGGGTTCTGCCGCGCATCCGGGACTGCCGGTTCTCGATCGACGCTTCCTGGGGAGCCGGTCATGCCGATGTCGGGCGGCCGGGATCACGCTTCCGGAAAAGAAGCCCTTGGCGAAGCCGCGAGGTCAGGAACCGAGCCGGGCCCGTCCGGGGTGGCCCGCCGCCTTGCGCCGCGCTAGGAGAGGCTTCGTTCCCTCGCGCCCCAAGGACCCGTCCATGCGCTTCTCCTCGCTCGTCGACCGGCTCGACGCCCCCGGCGGGGCCGCCTGGGACATCCACCAGGCGGCGCGGCAGGCGGAAGCGCGGGGCGAGGACGTGATCCTGCTCAGCGTCGGCGACCCGGACTTCGCCACGCCCGCACCCATCGTCGAGCGCGCCGTCGCGGCGCTGCGGGCCGGCGACACCCATTACACCGCCATTCCCGGCAGGCCCGCGCTCCGCGCCGCCGTGGCCGACCTGCAGCGCCGCCGCACCGGCGTGCCGACGGAGCCCGATGACGTCATGATGGTGGCGGGCGCCCAGAATGGTCTGTTCACCACCGCCCTCTCGCTGTTCGAGGCGGGTGACGAGGTCCTGGTGATCGAGCCGAGCTATGCCACCTACGAAGCCACCCTCGCGGCTTCGGGGGCGCGGCTCGTCCGCATCGCGGCCGCGGCCGCCGGCGGCTTTCGACCGGCGGTCGATGCGCTGGCCGCAGCCGTGACGCCCCGCACGCGGGCGATCCTCCTGGCCAACCCCAACAACCCGACCGGCGTCGTCATGACGGACCGCGAACTCGCCGTCGTGGCCGAGGTCGCGAGGCGCCACGACCTGTGGGTGGTGGCCGACGAGGTCTACGAGGGCCTCGTCTTCGATGGGCGGCATCGCTCGATCCGCACGCTGCCCGGCATGGTGGAGCGCTCCGTCACGATCGGCAGCCTATCGAAGTCCCACGCCATGACGGGCTGGCGCATCGGCTGGGCCGTGGGGCCGGCGGAACTGATCCGCCACATGGACCGCCTGGCCCTCAACATGCTCTACGGCCTGCCGGGCTTCATCCAGGAGGCCGCGCTGGCGGCGCTCGACCGGTATGACGAGACCACGAGCTTCATGCGGGAGAGCTACCGGGGCCGGGTCGCGCAAGTGGCGCATGGACTGGAAGGCATTGCCGGGTTGGCGGTGCTGCGGCCCGAAGCCGGCATGTTCGTGCTGCTCGACGTGCGGGGCACCGGTCTCACCTCCACGGATTTCGCCTGGGGCCTGTTCCGGCAGACCGGCGTGTCGCTGGTCGACGCCGCCGCCTTCGGACCCGCCACGGCCGGCTTCGTGCGACTGGCGCTCGCGGCCGACGAACAGCGACTCGGGGAGGCCTGCAGGCTGATCGCGGGCTATGCCCGAGGGTTGACCCGCTAGCGGCCGCGGACGTCGGGTCGGTGCGAAAAGCGGCGGGGCGTGAGGTTGGAGCGGCAGGGTGCAGCGGCGGTGCTCCGGCTCGTCACTGTCGCGGCTGAGGCTCGGGACCAAGCGAGGTGATCTCGGCCTCCGCATCGGGCTTGCCGACCGCCCAGGATCTCGCTACCTCGCGCGGAGGATCGCTAGGCTTCCGGAGACCCGATCGATGCGGCTGAGATATGCGGTCCTGCTCGGCTCCGTGCGGCGCGACCGCATGGGCATCCGGGCGGCGCGGCTGATCATGACGGCGATCGCGGCGCGCGGTCACGTCCCGACGCTCGTCGACCCTCTCGCGCTGCAACTCCCGCTGCTCGACCGCATGTTCAAGGAATACCCGGAAGGCGAGGCGCCCGAGAACCTCGCGAAGTTGGCCGAACTCTATCGCGCGGTCGATGGCTTTCTCGTCGTCAGCGCTGAATATAACCACGGCATCCCGCCGGCGTTGAAGAACCTGTTGGATTACTTTCTGGAAGAATACTTCTTCCGACCGTCGGCCATCGCCTGCTACTCGACAAGCGGCTTCGGCGGCGTGCGGGCCGCCATGCAGCTGCGGATGACGCTTGCCGAACTCGGCATGTCGAGCATCCCGAGCCTGTTCCCGATCCCGAGGATCGGTGATGCCCTGACCGAGGACGGAACGCCGGTCGAGCCGCGTCTCGGGCCATCCCTCACGGCCTTCCTCGACGAGTTCGACTGGTATGCCCGAGCCCTCAAACACGAGCGGAGCAGCTCCGGTACGCCGACCTGACGAAAGCTCTTCCGGTGCCGACCGGCGGTGACCTTCCGCACCCCGCGCGCCCTTGCCGCGGGGTAAAAAAGCTGTTGTGCGGCGGCCCGTTTCCTGCAACCTAGGCCGGCTCAAATAGGACAGCGTTGCTGACCCTATAAGGAGTTCGATGCTCCTGTCTCGCCGGCCTGGTGGGCGATTTCAAGGCGAGGCCGTGCGAGGCCTGCTTGAACCGGGTCGGGACGCGGGCTAAAGGCCCGCCTCCGTCCGAAGCAGGACATGGAGGGCCCATCGTCGGAATGAGGGGAGCGACGTTCCATGAGCATGGACGCGGGTCAAACCATCGGCACTGCACCGCCCGCGCGCGACGCCCGCGCGGCTGCGCTCGCAGGGCGCCCGACCGACATCCGAGCGGCCATCTCCGTTGTGGATCCCGGCCTCCCGGTCGCGCAGGGCCTCTACGATCCGAGGAACGAGCACGACGCCTGCGGGGTCGGCTTCGTGGCCGACATGAAAAACCGTCCGTCGCACAAGATCGTCGAGATGGGACTGCAGATCCTGGCCAACCTCGACCACCGCGGCGCGGTCGGGGCCGACGCGAACGCCGGCGACGGCTGCGGCATGCTGGTGCAGATCCCGCACGCGTTCTTCGCCGACGAGGCGGAGCGGTTCGGCTTCGCCCTGCCGCGGGCCGGCCAATACGGAGTCGGTTTCTTCTTCCTGCCCGGCGATCCCGAGGGCCGCCGCATCGTCGAGCATATCGTGACGAAGGCCGTGGTCGACGAGGGCCAGGTGCTGCTCGGCTGGCGCGACGTGCCGACCGATCCGTCGCTGCTCGGCGAAACCGTCAGGGCCGGCGAGCCCGTCAGTCGGCAGCTCTTCGTGGGTCGAGGAGAGGACGTCGGCGACGACGATGCCTTCGAGCGCCGCCTGTTCATCCTGCGCAAGGTGATCTCGGGCGCGGTCTACGGCCTAGCCGACGCGCGCACGGCCGGCTTCTATCCCGTGTCGATGTCGTCGCGGACGATCGTCTACAAGGGCCTGCTGCTCGCCACCCGGATCGGGCGATATTACCAGGACCTCGCCGACGGGCGTTTCGCCTCGGCGCTCGCCCTCGTGCATCAGCGCTTCTCGACCAACACCTTTCCGTCATGGTCGCTCAGCCACCCTTACCGGATGGTCGCCCATAACGGCGAGATCAACACGTTGCGCGGCAACGTCAACTGGATGGCGGCGCGGCAGGCCTCGGTCACCTCCGAACTCTACGGCCAGGATATCACCAAGCTCTGGCCGATCTCCTACGAGGGGCAGTCCGACACCGCCTGCTTCGACAACGCGCTCGAATTCCTGGTGCAGGGTGGCTATTCGCTGGCCCATGCCATGATGATGCTGATCCCGGAAGCCTGGGCCGGCAACCCGCTCATGGACGAGAGCCGCCGCTCCTTCTACGAATACCACGCGGCCCTGATGGAGCCCTGGGACGGCCCGGCCGCGGTCGCCTTCACGGACGGCCGGCAGATCGGCGCCACGCTCGACCGCAACGGGTTGCGGCCGGCGCGCTACCTCGTGACCGACGGCGACCTCGTGGTGCTGGCCTCCGAGATGGGCGTACTGCCGATCCCCGAGGAGAGCATCGTCAAGAAGTGGCGGCTGCAGCCCGGCAAGATGCTGCTGGTCGACCTCGAACAGGGGCGCATCGTCTCGGATGACGAGATGAAGGCGCGGCTGGCCGAGTCGCACCCCTATCGGGCCTGGCTCGACGAGACCCAGATCGTGCTCGAGACGCTGCAGCCCGTCGAGGCGCGGGCGGCCCGCACCGACGTGTCGATCCTCGATAAGCAGCAGGCCTACGGCTACACCCAGGAGGACCTGACGACGCTGCTGGCCCCCATGGCGGCGACCGGCCAGGAGGCCGACGGCTCCATGGGCACCGACACGCCGATCTCGGCGCTGTCCGACAAGTCGAAGCTCCTCTACACCTATTTCAAGCAGAACTTCGCCCAGGTGACGAACCCGCCGATCGACCCGATCCGCGAGGGACTCGTCATGAGCCTCGTCAGTTTCATCGGCCCGCGCCCGAACATCTTCGATCTGGAAGGTAACTGGAAGCGCAAGCGCCTCGAAGTCCGGCAGCCGATCCTGACCAACGACGACCTCGAGAAGATCCGCTGCATCTCCTACTTCGAGGATACTTTCGACACCAAGACGCTCGACATCACCTACGGGATGAAGCTCGGCGCCGAGGGCATGGAGAGCATCCTGATTCGGCTGGCCGACCGCGCCGAGGCGGCCGTGCGACAGGGCTACAACATCATCATCCTGTCGGATCGCATGATGGGGCCGGATCGCATCCCGATCCCGGCGCTGCTCGCCACCGCGGCCGTGCATCATCACCTGATCCGCAAGGGGCTTCGCACCTCGGTGGGCCTCGTGATCGAGACGGGCGAAGCCCGCGAGGTGCATCACTTCGCCTGCCTGGCCGGCTACGGGGCGGAAGCCATCAACCCCTATCTCGCCTTCGAGTCGCTGACCGCGCTGGCGTCCGAGTTCCCCGAGGAGGTCGACCATGACCACGCGGTGGAGAGCTACATCAAGTCGATCGACAAGGGCCTGCTCAAGGTCATGTCCAAGATGGGCATCTCGACATACCAGTCCTATTGCGGCGCCCAGATCTTCGACGCCATCGGCCTGTCGAGCGACTTCGTACGCCGTTTCTTCACCGGCACGGCCTCGATGATCGAGGGCGTCGGCTTGAAGGAGATCGCGGCCGAGACGGCCGAGCGCCATGCCCTGGCGTTCGGCGACGCGCCGGTCTACCGCACCGCGCTCGATGTCGGGGGCGACTACGCCTACCGGGTCCGGGGCGAGACGCATTCCTGGACGCCGCAATCGGTGTCGCTGCTCCAGCACGCAGTGCGGGGCAACAGCCGCGACAAGTACCGGGCCTATGCCGAGCTGCTGAACCAGCAGGACGAGAAGCTGCTGACCATCCGCGGCCTGTTCCGCATCAAGGATGCCGATGAGGACGGGCGCCGGCCGGTGCCGCTCGAGGAGGTCGAGGACGCGGCCTCCATCGTGCGGCGCTTCTCGACCGGCGCCATGTCGTATGGTTCGATCTCGCGCGAGGCCCACACGACGCTGGCGATCGCCATGAATCGGATCGGGGGCAAATCCAACACCGGCGAGGGCGGCGAGGAGTCGGACCGCTACCGTCCCATGCCGAACGGCGATTCCATGCGCTCGGCCATCAAGCAAGTGGCGTCGGGCCGCTTCGGCGTGACCACGGAATATCTGGTCAATTCCGACATGATCCAGATCAAGATGGCCCAGGGCGCCAAGCCGGGGGAAGGCGGGCAATTGCCCGGCCACAAGGTCGACGCCATCATCGCCAAGGTGCGACACTCGACGCCCGGCGTCGGCCTGATCTCGCCGCCGCCGCACCATGACATCTACTCGATCGAGGATTTGGCCCAGCTGATCTTCGACCTGAAGAACGTCAGCCCGGACAGCCTCGTCTCCGTCAAGCTGGTGAGCGAGATCGGCGTCGGCACGGTGGCGGCCGGGGTCTCCAAGGGCCGGGCCGACCATGTCACGGTGTCGGGCTACGAAGGCGGCACCGGGGCCGCCCCCTTGACCTCGATCAAGCATGCCGGCTCCCCTTGGGAGATCGGCCTCGCCGAGACCCATCAGACGCTGGTGATCAACCGGCTGCGCTCGCGCATCTCGGTCCAGGTCGACGGCGGCCTGCGCACCGGGCGCGACGTCGTGGTCGGAGCGCTGCTCGGGGCCGACGAGTTCGGCTTCGCGACGGCGCCGCTGGTCGCGGCCGGCTGCATCATGATGCGCAAGTGCCACCTCAACACCTGCCCGGTCGGCGTCGCCACCCAGGATCCGGTGCTGCGCAAGCGCTTCGTCGGCCTGCCCGAGCACGTCATCAACTTCTTCTTCTTCGTGGCCGAGGAAGTTCGCGAGTCCATGGCCCGGATGGGCTACCGGCGGCTGGAGGAGATGGTGGGCCAGATGCAGATGCTCGACCGTGAACAGGCCGTCGACCATTGGAAGGCCAAGGGACTGGACTTCTCCAAGCTGTTCCACAAGCCGCACGCGCCGGAGGGCGTCGGCATCCGCAAGACCGAGGATCAGGACCACGGCCTCGGGAAGGTGCTGGATCGCGTGTTGATCGCGCGCTCGGCCGAGGCCATCGAACATCGCCAACCGGTGTCGATGACGCTGCCGATCCGCAACACCGACCGATCGACCGGCGCCATGCTGTCGGGCGTCATCGCCCGGCGCTACGGCTACAAGGGGCTGCCGGAGGGAACCATCCACGTGAAGCTCACCGGCACGGCCGGACAGAGCTTCGGCGCCTGGGTGGCCAACGGCGTGACCCTGGAACTCGAAGGCGAGGCCAACGACTATGTGGGCAAGGGTCTATCGGGCGGGCGGCTGGTGATCTATCCGCCAGCGTCGGCCGCCAGGATCGTCCCCGAAGAATCGATGATCGTCGGCAATACGGTGCTCTACGGGGCCATCGCGGGCGAGTGCTACTTCCGCGGTGTGGCGGGCGAGCGCTTCGCGGTTCGCAACTCCGGCGCCATTGCGGTGGTGGAGGGCACGGGCGACCACGGCTGCGAATATATGACGGGCGGCATCGTGGTCGTGATCGGGCCGACGGGGCGCAACTTTGCGGCCGGCATGTCGGGCGGCATCGCCTACGTGCTCGACGAGGAGGGCGACTTCAAGCGCCGCTGCAACATGGCCATGGTCGAACTCGAGATGGTGAAGGCCGAGGACGAGCGCAACCGCCGGCTGTTTCATCAAATGGACAACTGGACGGGGCCGCCGCAGGTGGGCGTGATGGGCGACATGACCCGTTTCGACGCCGAACGGTTGCGGCAGTTGATCTCGAAGCATTACGAGCTGACGGGGTCGGGCAAGGCGCGAGCCATCCTGAACGATTGGACCGCAACCCTGCCGAAATTCCGCAAGGTGATGCCGGTCGAGTACCGCCGCGCACTCGCGGAACTCACGCAGCTCGACGAGCCCTTGCTCGCGGCTGCCGGAGAGTAGCCGATGGGCAAGATCACGGGTTTTATGGAGCTCGATCGGCAGGATCGGCGCTATGCGCCGGCCGCCGACCGCATCCGCCACTACAAGGAATTCCTGCTGCCGCTGAGCGAGGAGGCGACGCGGTCGCAAGCCTCGCGCTGCATGAGTTGCGGCATCCCGTTCTGCCACACCGGCTGCCCGGTCAACAACCAGATCCCGGACTGGAACGATCTCGTGTATCGGGGCGACTGGGCGGAAGCCTCCCGCAACCTCCATTCGACCAACAACTTCCCCGAGTTCACGGGACGGATCTGCCCGGCCCCGTGCGAGACCTCCTGCACGCTGAACCTCGACAACGCGCCCGTCACCATCAAGACGATCGAGAACGCCATCGCGGACCGTGCCTGGGCGGAAGGCTGGATCAAGCCCGAGATCGCGACGGAGCGCACGGGCCGGCGCGTCGCCGTGATCGGCTCGGGGCCGGCCGGCCTCGCCTGTGCCCAGCAACTGGCCCGGGTCGGCCATGATGTGACGGTCTACGAGAAGAACCGGAAGCCGGGCGGATTGCTGCGCTACGGCATTCCGGATTTCAAGCTCGACAAGACCCATATCGATCGCCGCGCGGATCAGATGACGGCCGAAGGCGTGGTGTTCAACTGCGGCGTCAACGTCGGGGTCGACGTGACGGTGGCCGAGGTGCTGGACGGTTTCGACGCGGTCGTCCTGGCGGGCGGGGCCGAGAAGCCGCGCGACCTGCCGATGCCGGGCCGCGAGCTCGGTGGCGTCTATTACGCCATGGAGTTCCTGCCCCAGCAGAACCGCCGGGTCGGCCGCGAGCCGCTGCGCTCCAACAACCCCATCCTGGCCACGGGCAAGCACGTGCTGGTGATCGGCGGCGGCGACACCGGTTCCGACTGCATCGGCACCTCGATCCGCCAGGGGGCGCTGTCGGTCACGCAGCTCGAAATCATGCCGGAGCCCCCCGAGCGGGAGAACAAGCTCCTGACCTGGCCGGACTGGCCCTTGAAACTACGTACCTCGTCGAGCCAGGAAGAGGGTGCCAACCGCGACTTCGGCGTCATGACGCGCCGCTTCTCGGGGGAGCTCGGCACCGTCGAGACGGTCGATTGCGTCCGGGTCGACGCCAGAATGCAGGCGGTGCCGGGCAGCGAGTTCCAGATCCGGGCCGACCTTGTGCTGCTCGCCATGGGCTTCGTCTCGCCCCTGCATGACGGCATGCTGACTGACCTCGGCGTGACGCTCGACGGGCGTGGCAACGTCGCGGCCGACATGAAGAGCTACCGCGCCTCGGCCGACAAGGTGTTCGCCTGCGGCGACATGCGGCGCGGGCAGTCGCTCGTGGTCTGGGCCATCCGCGAAGGCCGCCAGGCCGCTCACGCGGTCGACAAGCATCTCATGGGCGAGACGGTCCTGCCGCGATGATAAGAGAGAAAAAGCAGTCGGTTGGGAGCGGCTGCTTATTTATTCTGAAATGTATTCGAGGATACCTGTGAGATGATCGGGAATTGTTTATGAGTTAAATCGCTTCTTCCGCCATAAGCGGAAGCTCCATATGGGCCAACTGCCGACCGGCGCTATTGCCTTCCTTGTGATCGAAATGAGGGGACGCCCAGGCCATTCTTGTCCAACCTATCCAGCGGCAATGACACGGATACCTATCGCAACTTGCCTGTTGGCACAAAGATCCAAGCCAGTGATGCTGATCCAGCCTGCAGAATGCAGGCTGCGCTTCCTCTCACTCCGTCAGCTGAAAGCCGCAACCACTGTCTCGATCGGGAGAAAGAGCGTGCGGCTGTCGACCGGATATTCGACGAACTCTGCGCAGGCCATGTAGAAACGCTTGGCGTTCTCATCCTTGGCTTGCACCAAAACCGCTCCGATCCCGATGCTTTGGGAGGCGACCGCGATCCGGCGCAGGGCGTCCGACAGGATGTCGGCGCCGAGACCCCGACCAGCATAGGCGCGGCTGACCGCCAGGCGCCCCAAAACGGAGACGGGGATCGTGTCGGGCGCGTTCCGACGGATCTTCCCCGGCGCGGCCCCCCGCTCCACCGATCCCGCGGAGATGCAGAAGTAGGCCACGACCTCATTACCCGTGCAGACCACATAAGTGCGAGAAAAGCGACTTTCGTTCTGGAGCGCACGCCGCTTGAGCCAGTCGTTCAATGCGGGCATCCCGCAATCGAAGTCCGTGACATCATGGTTCTCCGTCAGGGGAACCGGAGCCGACAGCTTGGACCCAATTGGCTCAGACTGGGTCGTCACGCCTTCCATGCCGGACTTCGACGCAACAAAGCGCGCAGCCTGGGCCCCGGTGCCGGTGGGTTGTCGAGCGCGTGGAGGAAGGCGTCGTACCGCTCGGGATCGAGGTTGAAGAGGCGCTGATCCAGGAGCACATCGATCGCGAGCGCGCGGGCACTGTCGATCATGAACTCGGTCCGAGTCTTGCCCAGAACGGCAGCGGCGTCGTCGATGAGCTGCCGGGTCCGCGCCTCGACACGCAGATTGATGCTGCCCTTGATGTCGGCCTTCGAAAGACGCTCGGTCACCGCCACGGTCGAGACCTCCACCCTACCCAGGATCGATGGCCGATCACCGACCATGCGGACAGACTATGATTCCGTATTGACATCGTCAATACGCATCAGATCGTGATCAATCCGTCTCCGCCTCCGGCCGAGCCGCCTTCCGCTGGCAGCGGAAGGTAGAGCACTCTGGCCTTCTCCCGGTTTCGGGCCTAGTTTCGGTCGCAGCGCCGGACCCGGCCCTTAGAGTCTGTCCGAGAAGTCATGCTCGGGCCAATCTTCGAAGGAGGATCATGACGGAAGCGGCGTAGAGGAAGGCTTGCGCTGAAGCCAGGGTGGC
>JAABUO010000743.1_pt1 | contig 53044 bp, 59 predicted proteins | sample 5559291 | NCBI WGS metagenome assembly JAABUO01 (sample SAMN10711878, study PRJNA513372) | rock metagenome | isolation source: Antarctica rocks | place: Antarctica: Victoria Land, Finger Mt sud | reverse complement strand
CGGCTCCGGCGACGGCTCCGGCGACGGCTCCGGCGACGGCGACGGCTCCGGCGACGGCGACGGCTCCGGCTCCGGCTACGGCTCCGGCTCCGGCTACGGCTCCGGCTCCGGCTACGGCTCCGGCTCCGGCTCCGGCTACGGCTCCGGCTCCGGCGACGGCTCCGGCGACGGCGACGGCGACGGCTAAGACGGCGACGGCTAAGACGGATTTCTCCTGAAAGGATTTTCCCATGACAACTGCACTTGCCACGCGCCCCAGTAGCGGTGCGGCACCTCTCTTATCTATCGCGCCCGACTTCGAGCAGCGCACCGCACAGGCTCTTGACGACGTGATCGGCAGGGGCGACATTACCCGAATGACGCCCAGTGACCGGGTGAACTACTACCGCCGCACCTGCGAGAGCCTCGGACTGAACCCTCTGACGAAGCCGTTTGAGTACATCCAGCTTCCAGGGGGACTTAAGTTTTACGCAACGAAATGCTGCACGGATCAGCTTCGCAAAATCAACAAAGTCTCCATCCCTGCCGACAAAATCCGCACGTCCTACAACAAAGAAAGCGGGATGTACGAAGTCTTTGTGACTGCGGTTCTGCCGGACGGACGCGAGGATTCCGATGTCGGTGTCATCAGCATCAAGGGTCTGCAAGGGGATAATCTGGCGAACGCGACCATGAAGGCGCTGACCAAAGCCAAGCGGCGGGTCACGCTCTCGATCTGCGGGCTGGGCTGGCTGGATGAGACGGAAGTGGAAACGATTGCAAACGCGAAAACCGGCGTCGTGGACGTGGAAACGGGGGAAGCGGCTGCCTCGGACGAAGAAAAATCTCAAAACGTCCGTGACGCGATTATCGCCATGATGGACTATGCGAAGCGCGAGGACGCTCCCCTGCTGATCTGCTACAAAAAGACCTACTCACGCTCTTTCGGAAAACTCCCCCTTGCAGAATTACCGTTCTGCGACCTAGAAGCATTGCTTGACGAAATGGTCAAAGCGCAGAAAGAAGCAACCGCCGAAGTAGTCGTCGTGGTTGAGGAGGAAGTCACGGCAAGTGAAGTCTCTGCCGTCGCCGAAGTCGCGCCGGAGGAAGACCCTTTTGACGATGCCTTCATTGGCGGCGACGAGAAGATCGCCGGACAGAACTAGCCTAATCATCCAGACAGCAAAAAGGGCGGCTCCGAAAAGCCGCCCTTATTCTGCCCTCGCCACAAGGACAATCACCCTCTTATGATACCCAGCAAAAATCCGAAAGTCAATTCGCCCAATCCTTCTGACGAAAACGACTGCGACACTCAGCGTTTTCCTGGCTTTCTTCCTGCCGCGCCGCCGCTTCCCGCTCCGTTCATTTTTGCTTCCCCGGCCCCTTTGCCGCTTCACTCTTGCGCTGTTTTGCGTTTTAATGACGACGACCTTCTGTTCGCCCTGTCCGTGTGGCTTCCCACCAGCGCCGGGTTGCGGCTGTCCGTGATGGAGGCAAGCGGATTTATGGAGGCAAGCGGATTTGTTACCGTCAGCATGGCACTGGACGCGGGTGCGGTGCTTCGGCAGGCACAGGAGTGTCAGCAGGAGGATTTGGACCGGCTGATCTGGTCGGCAGATTTGCGCGACGAGCGCTGCCGCCGCGTCCTGGCGCAAGGCTGGGCTTCGCTGGAGTGCGCGGCGCTTTTGCCAGGGAGGCGGCAATCTCCGGCAGCGCCGTCGTTTTTTGGCCGATGCATCCGGGACGTGCGGGAGTTCGGGCTATGGATATTAGTAGCGTCAGTAACGACATGGCTGGGCATCGGCTACATTCTTGCCGTGCTGGGAGGCATTTGATGAAAGCAATCACGCTGACTCAGCCCTGGGCCACTCTCGTTGCGATAGACGCGAAGCGGATTGAAACCCGTAGTTGGCAAAGTTCTTACCGTGGCCCGCTCGCCATTCATGCCGCCAAAGGCTTTCCGCGAGAGTGCCGGGAACTCTGCCTGACGGAGCCGTTTCGGTCTGCTTTGCGGGACGCAGGTTATGACGTGCCGGACAACCGGCCCATGATAATGAACAAAATCCTGCCACTTGGCTGCATTGTGGCGACGTGCGAACTGACCGGGGTTTACTCAACCAACTCACGAATTTTCTCGTTTGCATCAAGCGACATTTCCATCAGCAGCGAAACGGGGATTTCTGTCGGCGCACATGAACTCTTTCGTCTTCCGCCCGCCGAGCCGGAACTTTCGTTCGGAGACTACTCGCCGGGACGCTATGCGTGGGTCTTGGGAAACATCAAGCCGCTGGCTGTTCCGATCCCCGCCAAAGGAAGCCTAAGCCTGTGGGAATGGGAGGAAGGCAATGCCTGAAACCATCTACCTGCGTTGCGGCGAATGCGGCGCGGAAGGAACCATGACCCGCAGGCTTGCCTTCTGCCCGCAGTGCGTTCGGGAGCGGGAAGTCCCTCCCGGCGCCCACGAGGGTTGCGGCTGCGGCGTGTCCCTGTGCATGGACTGCCTGAATGATATGGGAGCAGGGCATGACTGGCGGATTGCCGGAAAGAGCAACTGATGCGAATTCTTGCGCTTGACATGAGCCTCAACACCTGCGGCGTGTGCCGACTTGCGGGCGTAGTCGCCGGAAAGCCCGTGTGGGACGTGGAAACAATCACTGTGCCGCCTCTGCGGGTTCCCGGAGCGAGAGCGGGAACGGAGAGAAACGCGCCGCGCATCGGGGCAGCGCGACTGGCCTGGTGGCGAGGATGGCTCCGCGCTCAAATTGGTGACAACTTTGACCCAATCCTCATTTGCGCTGAGGCTCCGGCCTTGCGCGGCACGGGGGCGACTAGCGACATCGGCGAAATGCAAGGCGTTCTAAAACTTGCCTGCTGGGACGGCGCAGGCGCGGAACTGGCGCTTGTCGGCATTCAGCAGATCAAGAAGTTTGCGACGGGCCTCGGCAACGCGGACAAGCAGCGCATGATTGACACGGCGACGGAAGCGCTCGGCGGAGAAGCTGCCTTAGATGAGCATCAAGCGGACGCCTACTGGCTGGCGCAGATTGCTTGGCTTTCATGGGGCGACGGGGAAACGGACGTACCGTGCGAAACGCCCCTAGCGGTGTACCGGGCACAGCTTGCGGAAAAGCTAAGGAGCGAGAAATGCTGACAGAAAACGAAATGCTGACTTGGACCGAGATGGTCTTGGCCTGTTTCGGAGCGGTGCTTGGGGCATGGCTTGGCGGGGAGCGGCTGGTTTCCGAACTTTGGGAGGACTGCGGCTTATGCTAGCGCCAATGCTTGTTCTTGCCTCTGCGACGTGGTACGCAGGTGGGAGCAAATGTGCCAACGGGCGAACGCCTGCCGAAAACCGGGCGCGGTACGGCCTGTGCGCGGCTTGTAATCAAGGTCGGCTCGGAGACAAAGTGCTGGCAAGCCGGGGCGGGCGGCGCGTTCTCGTCACGATCACCGACAGGATTGGCGCACACTCTGACCTTGACCTGCGGCCCGAAGCCGCCAAAGTGCTTCTTGGACCGCGTTACAAATTCGTTGGGCGGGTCAATGGAGTGCATTTGTGGGTGATTGAAAGGCGGCGGAAGTGAAACATCCTGATCAAGTCAAACTGGTCATCGTTCCCTGCACTTTAGATGAAGCGCAGGCATTTGTGAAGCAGCATCACTGTCATCACTTGCCGTCTTTCGGCCACAAGTTCAGCCTCGCGGTTGCGGATGAGGGGGGGGGGGGGGGGGGGGGGAAAGTGCGCGGCGTGGTCATGGTTGGCAGGCCCGTTGCGCGGGGGCTTGACGACGGGCTATGCCTGGAAGTCACGCGGCTTGCGACTGACGGATGCCCAAACGCCTGCTCCGCACTCTACGCGGCCTCGTGGCGGGCCTGCCGCGCTCTCGGCTACCGCCGCCTTATCACCTACATTTTGGACATAGAGCCGGGGACAAGCCTTGCGGCGGCAGGCTGGAAGTGTGTGGGGGAAGTGCGCGGCAGATCGTGGTCATGCGTATCTCGCCCGCGAGTAGACAAGTCACCGCTGCAAGGGAAGTTGCGCTTTGAGGTTTGTTTAGGAGAAGATGTTGCGCTTTAAGACTATAATTTCTGACCCGCCGTGGACGTTTCAGACGCGCACGATGAAAGGGCGCGGAAAGTCGCCTGACCAGCATTATCCGGTGATGACAAAAGCCGACATCTGCGCGTTGCCGGTCGCCGGCGTCGCCATGAAAGACGCCATACTCATCATGTGGACAACTTGGCCGCACCTTGCTGATGGCACGGCGCAAGAGGTCATCCGGGCGTGGGATTTCGTGCCGGTGACGGGCGGTTCGTGGATTAAGATGTACCGCGCCGCCGTGCCGAGACTTGGAACGGGTTATCATCAGCGGTCCTGTTCGGAGCCGTACATCATCGCAAAGCGCGGCAAGGGTGCGTGTCCCGCTCCTGGTAAACAGTTTTTGGACGTGATGTTCCACCCCACCGGGCCGCACAGCGCAAAGCCCGATGAGCAGTACGAACGGGCGGAACTCTATCCGCCTCCATATTTGGAGATGTTCGCACGGCCTGACGGACTACTCTTTCCGCCAAGAGAGAACTGGACTCGCATTGGAAACGAGATGGACGGGCTTGACATCAAGGACGCACTGCGGATTTTGGCGGAACAAGGAAAGTGACCTTGAATTCTTCTCTCATTACTTTAGAATTACTGGCGGAAGCGCGGCGATTGGTAGCGGCGGGAATCAGCGTAGTTCCCGTGAAAACCGACGGCACGAAAATGGTAGACACGAATGGGCCGTGGCGACAGTTCCAAGAACGGCTGCCGCATGACGGCGAGCTGCGCCTTTGGTTCGACAAGACTTTACGAGGGATCGCTGTCGTCAATGGCGGCGTCAGCGGCAACCTGGAAACGCTGGACTTTGATGAGCCGGGGTTATACGAGCAGTGGGGCAGATTGATGGAAGACGAAGGGTACGGCGGCATCTTGCTTGCTGGCCGTCTTCCGGTGGTACAAACGCCGTCGGGCGGCGTCAAGGTTTTCTGGCGCTCCTCTGTTGCTGCCCCGCGCACAGTGTACCTCGCATGGCTTCCCAGGAAAGATGACCCTAAGAAGAAAACGATACGCATTGAAACGCAGGGGGAGGGGAAGTCGTCTCTCGTCGCCCCATCCCCTGCTGCGTGTCATCCTGCTGGCGTTCCCTATGTTTACCTGCAAGGACACCTCGCGGACGTTCCGACGATCACGGCGGAGGACCGAGATGCGATCTTGTCTCTGGCCCGCACGTTCAACCTGTGGACACCGCCGCCCGCGCCTGGTCCCGCGCCGCGCCCAAGCGTCGCCCCGGCTTTAGGTGAACTGCGTCCTGGTGACGACTTCAATGCTCGCGGCGAGTGGGAGCCGCTCCTGCGCGGTTTTGGACTAGAGAGGCGGTACGGGAGGGGAAACGCCTCTTTCTACGGGTGGGCGGACAAGCCGAGATCAACCGCCGTCTCCGTCAATGTTGGCGGCACGAATCACCTCTACGTCCACAGCACGAATGCTTCGCCATTAGAACCAGGGGAGTCATACACCCTGTTCGGCGCATATGCTTTCATCCAGCACGGCGGCGACTTCCGGGCGGCGACAAAGGCGTTGGCGGCAGGCGGCTACGGAACGCCCAGTACGCCGAATGCGGGCGCAAGAGTTTCGCGCAAACGAGAGCCTAAGCCATCCGAGGAGCCTTCTCCAATGGACGAAGATGGACCAGCGGGCAAAGATGGACCAGCGGGCAAAGATAAGGAGGAAGAAGGTGCAGGCGACTTTCTGTCGGGAACGACTGTGCCGGGAACGACTATGCCAAGCGGCGAGGCGTTCAACTTTACCGATCTCGGCAATGCAAAGCGGCTGGCCCATTTGTTCAAGACGGACATTCGCTACTGCCATGCGTGGCAGCAGTGGCTTCTGTGGAACGGGCGCTACTGGCACCCGGACGCAAGCGGCGGCATTTACCGGCTTGTTCACCGCGTCATCGCCTCTATCCGCGAAGATGCTGACCGGGAGCCATTAGAGGAGCGGCGGGTCATGCTGAGGCAGTGGGCGGTCAAGTGCGAGAGCCTATCCCGCATGGAGGCGATGGTAAAAACGGCCCAATCGCTGCCAGGGTTGCCGATAGATGTGCCGCAACTTGACCAGGAGGCCATGAAACTGACGGTGCAGAACGGCACGGTTGATCTTCGGACGGGGACACTCCTGACGCATTCTAGGGAAGACTTCTCGACCAAGCTTTGCTCGGTGCGCTATGACCAGAACGCCGCCGCGCCGGTCTGGGACAAGTTTCTGCGCCGCGTTCTGGCAGGCGACAAAGAACGGGTTGACTTTATGCAGCGAGCTGTCGGCTACGCGCTCACGGGAGACAGCCGCCGCCGCGTTCTCGTGATTCTTTATGGCAACAAAGGGCGGAACGGAAAATCAACCTTTCTCGGAACGATTACGAAGATGATGGGGGATTACGGCATGACGACGCCGAGCGATACGCTGATGGTGAAGCGCGGGGAGAATGTGCCGACGAACGACATTGCCCGCCTGCGCTCGGCCCGGTTCGTGGCTGCCAGCGAGTCGGACGAAGGGAACCGGCTTTCCGAAGGGCTTGTCAAAAAAATGACGGGAAACGACATGATGACGGCCCGGTTTCTGCATCAAGAGTTTTTTGATTTCAAGCCGGAATTCAAACTGTTCTTCGGAACGCAGCATAGGCCGATCATTCGCGGCACGGACGAAGGGATGTGGGATAGGCTCCGCATGGTTCCGTTCGATGAGCGCATCCCGGACGAGGAGATTGACGGCGAACTGGAAAAGAAGCTGCTGCTGGAACTTCCCGGCATCCTCGCCTGGGCCATGCGCGGATGCCTTGCATGGCAGGAGAGCGGGCTTGGGATGCCTGGCGCAGTTGCCGACGCAATCGCGGATTACCGGCGAGAGATGGACACCGTGGGGCAGTTCTTGGAAGACCGCTGCGTTATCAGCAAAGAGCTTAAATCTCCGGCGTCCGTGATTTACAATGCCTATAAAGTGTGGTGCCTAGACAACGGGGAGAAGCACGTTGACACCCAGACAGCTTTTGGCCTCAAACTCTCGAGGCGCGACATCCTTCCTGAGAAGCTGGGCGGCATTGGCTACCGAATCGGGATCGGGCTGCTGGCACAAGGGTATGTTCCGCCATAACAGGGCTTTCACAGCAGGATTTTTGACAAATTTCTTTTACTAGGACGGTAGGACAGTCAGGAGATGAAAACGGTATTTTTTGCGCGTGTGCGCACACGTGAAATATATGTATATACTGTCCTATCTATCCTACTGTCCTAGTAAAAGAAATAATAAGAGTATATAAGCCAAAAATCAGAAGAAAATTGCCAAGACGGTTTAGGACAGTCAGGACTGTTTCTCTGTTTTTGACAGGTTTTTCAGCAGAAAGTCAGTTTTAGATCAGAATTTGCACCGATAGAAAGAAGAACCTCACCATGACACCAGCGCTCTCCCAAGCAAGGCCCGCCGTTCTGCCGAAAACGACTGCATCAGAACGCCTAGAGCACCGCGACAAGAACGGCATCCGCATTGTGACCGAGGACGCCTTTGTCGAACCAGAAACCTTAACCCCCGGACATGACTGGAACCGTCTCAGGGCCGCCCAAATGCCCCCAGAAACGGCTTCCAGCCCCTCGGAGCCAGTGCTGGACGCCTCCAGCCTCTCCGGGGCGTCTCTCAGGCGATTTTCGGGGCTTGTCGCCGCCGCGAAAGCCGGGAAGCTGCCGCCCTTGCCGGACGGGGGTCTGCCGCTCTCGCAGGGATATTCCACGGACGACCCGGCGGGAATGGTTCGGACGGCGTGGGAGCGGATGGACGGACTGTTCCATGCCCGGCAGAACCTATGGGCCGAGAAGCGCGTCCTCGCTGGCATGACCGGCGGCAGGGCGCGGCGGGAGGGAGGGGAGGTTCAGCGACGATTGGAGCGGCTGACGTGGGACATGGTGAAACTGACGGCGCATCTGGACGCGGTGCTGGCCTGGTGGAATGAAGGGGTAGCAGTATGAATCCAACAGCGACAGTATTATTTGCGGGTGGCGGCGGAGTCCTGCTAGTGATCCAAAGGCGTGGCTAGGGACGGGCCGCGTGGTCGCCATGACTCCCCGCGCTCTTGCAAGGTTCCAGTCTTTCCTCGACACATTTATCTTGCCACCGAAACGGACTCTGGCGAGTAAGGTGATCGGGAATGCTGTACCGCCAAAACTCGCAGAGGCTATTGGGCGGACACTCCCAGGCGTTGCCCCAGAGCAATCTTGATTTCGTGCCTTCTGCTGAGTAGCACTCTGCCAAAACTACACGCGGGGTGGTAGAATAGCAGAGTGTCTACGCCTGCTTCACATCAGCCGCAAAGTGCCCCAGAGCCGCGCAAGCCTTTGCGCCCGCCGCCGCGCTACGTCAACAAGGCCCGGTGCGTTCAGGTTTGGCATGATTACCTCGTAGCAAGCTGCAGCGGCGAGTACCCGATGCTCAAAACCCTGTCGGCGTCGTGCGGCGTTCCGAAGTCCACCGTGCATGATTACTGCCGCCTGCTGGGGCTGCCGCTCGCGCAGTCCCGCTCCCGGCGCGGCCTGCCACTTTTCCGGGAAACGGAAAAGAAGAAGAAGGAGGACTAACAGGAAGGCAGTAAAGCATGGTAGAGTTAAGTTACTATGCAAACAAATTCGCCCGCGCAGACGGAAATCAGCCAGGTCAGAGAGCGGGTCTTGGCAGCAGTTCTTCACAACCAAAGCCAGATCAGCGTTCTTCACGCCGAGAATATGCGCCTCATGCTGTCTGTGCCGGGGCTTTTGTCGGCGGACCACCTCTCGCATGAGGAAAAGATGTCGTTTGCCGAGTTCAATTTCCGGGCCGACGAAATGCCACTGGACGTGCTGGCCCCGGCGATGGTGCGCCTGCGGCACAAAGGGGACGGGATGCCCGCGTACCTGACGCTCCCGGAAGCGCAGATGGTGTTCGGCTATCGCTTCATCTCAAACGCCCAGTTCGGCGAGCTGCTGGTGAAGATCCACGAGAAAAAGCGCGTCTCGATTTGCGCGACGATCCAGGGCCGTTAAGCCCAAAGTTTCTCTCTTTTAGACTTCTCTTTTGCGGGGCGGCGACTTGACGGAGAGTGCTTCAAAAGCATTTGACCTGACAGAGTTGCTCCGCGATAAAATACATCGCCGAGAGTGCGATAAAATACTCTCGCAAACAAAATAGTCCGCAGACCAACCCCCGCGAGTGCTGATCTCAATCCGAGACTTCCCAGCACGACAAAAGGGCGGCTGCCTATCCCAAATAGGAGCCGCCAAAATGTCCACGCAAACAACCCAGACAAGAACTTCCCGAACCGTCGCCGACGCCCGCGCCGACCGCGCCCGCCGCGCCGCCCAGAAGCCCGCAGGGGGCCGCGCCGTCACCGACCGGGACGCAGATGCCCTCCTGCCCTCCTACGACCCCGCAGACGCTTATCCGGCGCTGTCGTCCCGAAACCTAGACCGGCGGGAAGCCCGCGATGCGTACCGGGCTGCGAATGAAGAATTCGGAACCTTTGGAAGTCGGGGTATTCCGTTTGTTCAGTCCGCCAATCCGTCCGATGCCAACTTCAACCGCCTGGCCCCGGCGTCCCACCTGTCTCGCGCCGCCGCTTCGGACATGACCGCCCGCGAGATCGACCGAATCCTTTCGGCGCTGCATCTGGAAGAGGGCGTGCGGGAGATTGTGGACCTTCGGCTGTCCGGGCTGTCTTTGCAGGAAGTGGCGGACAGGTTCGGCACGAACAAGCAGACTATCGCCCGGCGGCTGGACGGCGTTGGAAAGAAGCTGGCGCTGTTCCTGAATGAAGACCAGTCGTGCGGACTGGACGCGGTGTTTCAGTCCATGACGCTGCGCTCCATCCACCACGGACTGACGACGGGCCGGGCGGCGGCGGAGGCGAGCGTGTGCGACTGCGCTTCGCATCAATTTCGCGTTCAGCGCGTGAAGGGGAAAGAGGGGGAGTTTAGCTGGCACTGCACCAACTGCCGAGCGAAGTACGATAAGTCCAGCTTTGAAGCGCTGCGGCAGGGGCAGGGGAGTGTGCTTTGGGGGTCTTAGGAGTGCTTAGGAGTATTGAACACCCTCACAACGTTTCGTTTGTCGTGAGGGTGCTCAGTAGAGCGCTTACTTTAGAGTCTGAGTTCTGGTAGCGCTTACTTTAGAGTCTGAGTTCTGGTGATGTGCGGCCCTAAGAAAATCATCCACGGGCCAATAATTAATGTCAGCATGAGGCCGCTTTTGTACCCAATAAGAATACCAATACCGCCTGCGTGTTCCCAAACTCGTGTTGCGCTAATCCATCTGTTTTTAGGTTCCATGTTCTTTCCTTTGGTGCTGTGATTAGAACTCAAACTTTGCCTGTGCTTCGGCTTGCCGCTCCTTGCGCCGTTGGATATAAGGCGGGACCACATCGGCAGGTGATTTGCCTGGATTAATTGCCTGTACGGGCCTTCCAAGCGATTCTGTAAGTTGCTCCGGCTCTAGGCCCATCTTGGCTCTCATGGTGGCGCGGATCGCGTCTAAGGCTTCCAGGGGCGTCGGCTGCTGCCCGGCGGCAACAATCACGCGAGGCGTTTGACTGCTTGTGTCCCGGTAGCTGTCCATATACCAGTGCGTTGTATTAGCATTTTCGCCTTCGGTGTCAAAATAGGCGTCAATGTGCAGGCTGATTTTCATTGCGGTTTCCTTTGGTGGCGAGTGGCCCGGACTTTCACCGGGCCTTGTTTTGTTAGAGTCGTTCCCGGTACGTTACAGCGCAAACAAGCTGCCTTGCTGAATGACAGGCTGAGGAATGTGAAGCGCGGCGGCTTTCTTCTTCGGCTGGACGGTCTCAAACGTGAACAGCGTGTCCTGCTTCGGCTGTGGTTTGGTTTCTGCTGGTTTGAGCGTGTCCGGCAGGGCATCGGCGCTGATCTCGCTTCCAATAGGCAGGAGAGTATACTGCCGTTCGCTCCAAAGCCTTGTGCAGTCGGCCTCGTCAATTGTGTCGGCTTCGGGAAGTCCCCGCGCTATCATTTCTTTTAAGATCGCTTGCAGATTGACGGCCTCGGTTTCCTTTTCCGTGAGCTGCCCGTCCAGCGTCAACTCTGCGCCTTTCATTTTTCTTTGGAGCAGGTCCCATTTCCTTTCGTCCATGCTGCCCTCGGCCATAACGACGTACACCGTGACGGGGCGAGTGGAAGACAGGCGGTGAACGCGGGCTAGGAACTGGTCCATCGTGCCAAAGTCCCACGGCAGGCCGTCCAGTACCACAATGTTGGCGAAGTCTAAGTTGTGGCCCATGTTCACCGACTGCACCGACGCGCACAGTACCCGCGTGTCACCGTCCCGGAATTTGCTGATGACGCTTGCCCGCGCCGCCGGGCTTTTGGTGGTCATCGTTCCGTCCCGCGCTTCGTCTAAAATATGCGCGGCGGGAATGCCCCGCGCCGTGAGTGCGTCCGCAACAAACTTGCCCTTCATTTTGACAAACGAGCCGTACAGCACTTTCTCGCCCCGCGCCGCGTGGAATGCAAGAATTTCCAGCACTTTGAGGCTTTTCGGCGTCATGTCGGACAGGCCAGGAACACGGAAGTAGTCTCGGTCGGGGTCGGCGCTCGGCAGGGTTGTTGTGAACTCCAGCTTGTGACCCATCCCAAGCATAAAGCTGTTCATGGCGGCGTAGCTATAATCAGCCTGCGGGTTTTTGTCGCAGTAGAAGTCTGGAAAGTCATACAGCCAACGCCCGTACTGCTTCCTCTGGGCCGTTCCCATCGGCACGGTGACAGGAACGAACTTGCGGGAAACAAGCGGCTCGCCCATGTCTTCCTTGCGGCGGCGAACAACGGCAGAAGACAAAAGCCGCCACAGCACGGAAAGATTGGTGACTTCCGGTAGCACCTTTTCGCGGCTTTTCTTGCCTGCCAGATACTCCACGACGCAGAAGTCTTTCTTGAATTGCTCGTAGCCTTCGCCGTAGGGAAACGGGAACCGGGGAGAGTTGTAGCCGCACGACCATCCGAGTAGATGAAACACGTCCAGTACGATGTTCTTCACAGGCGTTCCCGTCATCACGATTTTGCGCCGCGCCCGAAGTCCGCGCACGGCGTAGCTTTGGAGGCTGTCGCCTTTAATTTTTGTCGCTTCGTCAATGAAGATGCACCCCTGAATAAACGCGGTGGTTATCTCGTGCGCCATGTTTTTGAGCGTGAGCGCTTTTAATGTCATTCCGCATTCCCGGCAGCTCACGCCGTCCCAAGCCTTCTTTCCGGTGATGGTTTTGTCTTCCGAAGTTGTCAGGCTGTTTTTGGCAAACGTCGCCGCGTGGTACTCTTTGGCGAGCGCGTCCCGGTCTTGGGGCAAGCAAAAGCCCTGCTTGCTGAGCCGCTTTATAATTTGGTTCCCGGCTTTCGTGTAGCCTGCGCCGAGACCGCCGCCCTGCTGCCAGCACTGCGGGCAAAGCTGCTGCGAGTCTTGGGATACCCGAACGCTTTTTGTTTCGGTCTCGTGCCAGCGGAAACCGTCCCCGTCATCTCGGTATCCTGCTGGGATGACTTTGGGCTTTAAGACGGTGCGAACGGGTACGGGGGGAAGCGTTACCGAGCCGCGCTGGGCGCGGACGCTCTGCCGCTCGCCTTCTTGCACAACTTCCGCCTTGCCGCTTGTGCCGGTGAGTGACAGGGCTTCATAGTTTGTGATGTACCACTTTGGCGCGGCCTCGTGCCACGGGTCGAGCCGGACGGCTTCCCGTTCGGCTTTGATTGCTTCTGCCACTGCCCGCGCTTCGGTGCGGGTGCGAATGCGGATGAGTCTTCGCCCAAAGAACTTCGTCGCTTCGCCCTGCCACTGCCCGATAAGGTCTTGCGGAACAACAAACAGCGCGTTCCCGTCGGTCTCGCCCCGCCGGTGCGCGGCTTCAGCGAACGTCATGGCCTGCAATGTCTTTCCGCCGCCCTGCTCGGTGTTGAGCGGGCCGCCCTGCTTCATTAAAAGCCGGGAAACATCATCGCGCTGGAATGGTTTCAGCGAATAAGGCCGTCCTTCGTTTTGCGGCGACAAGTCTTTCTCGCCTTGCGGCCCTAAGATGTCCCGCTCAATCTGCCGTAAAGTTTCCCGGCGCTGCTCCATCTCCGCCGGGAACCGGGTTGCCAAATCGCCGGGGTCGGGAACGGCAAAGTGCGCGAGTAGGTAGTCAATGTCTTCTTTGGTCTCGGAAAGCGTGTGCGGACGCCTGCCGGGGCCAGGGTCTAAAATGATGTCCAACACTTTTGCTTTCCTGATCCATGTCAGCTCTTTGAGTTCCTTCCCGCCCGCCTCCGTCGTGACTTCTTTCGTTTCCCGGCGCTCGGACTGGGCGATTCGGCTTGAAGTTTTGACGCCGTAGAACTGCCCGGCGACAAACCCCTTCTTGTCATCACTTGCCGTGCATTCAATCTGCCCGGCATCTGCCAAGTATCCAAGCCGCTGCTGGGGCCGGACGGGATACACCGGGCAAGCCAGGCTAGTGGCCTCGTCAATGACAGCCTGAACGCTTACCGCAAGCCCTTTGTCCAGTGTCAAGAGGTTTGCTTTCGCCGACTCATTCACTTCCTGCCACTGTCGCCCGTTTAAGGCAAAGTAGTTCACGCGCTTGCCGTCCAGTCCGCTGATGTTGACGGGGCTTTTCCCGGCGTCAAGCAAGGCTTTGACTGTCAGCGCCGACAAGTTGACGCTGATTTTCTTTCCTTTGAGGCAGATGTCGGCTGCCTGCTTGCCTTCCTTCTGCGCCCGGCGGCGGGAATGCTCCTGCGCGACTTGCCGGAAGTCCTGCACCATCTGGTCGTGAAACACTGAGTCCCACTGGCTTAACTTCTCCGTCATCTCCTGCCGCGCCTGCTTGACGGCGGGGAGTGCTGCTGCAAGGTCATCGCTTGCCTGAATGACTTTGGCTGGGGCATTCTTCTTTCCCGTGCGGCGCGTGCACGGATGACTGAAAAAGAGTACGCTGGTCGGCAGGGACACGCCGGGGAACAGCGTGGGCAGCTCAACAACAGCGTAGACGGCGGGCGCAAGTGCCGGGTCGCCTAAGATGTCCTCTTTGATTCGGTTCGTGCCGCCAATCATCGCGCCTTGCCCGCCGGGGGAAAGAAGTGCCAGCGCCATGACAAGGGTAGCCTTCTGCGAGTTCATGGGCTTCCCCTGCACTTCCCACGCAAGGCCGAACGGGGGATTAAGAACAACGCGCTCCACCTGCACGGCGGCGAGGCGAAGCAAGGGGAAAAGCCGCTGCACGTCGCCGTGAAGCCCGGCGTAGGGCCGCTTGCCTTGTTTCGCGGCCCGGATTTGGTCGGCGTCAATCTCCACGCCGATTCGGTGCTGGGAGGCATAGGGCGCAAGCAGGCTGCCGTCGCCCGCCGTGAGGTCTAGGACGTGGAAGCGGTCGCCGGGGTCCAGCACTTCTTTGATGAACTCTGCCAGCGCGGGCGGGGTGAAAAAACTTTGCGTCCCTTTGATGTCGCCGCTGCGGGTGCGGTGTAGTACGCTTTTGCTGCTCTCGATGACTTCTAACGTCAATGCGCCGCCTGTCAGGTCGCCGCGCTTCTGGTTGGTATTCGTCTGGTTGGCGCTGGTGGTGCTTGGAATGATTTCACTGGTGTTCATGGTGATAAGTGCTTTCTGCCTGTGGCAAGAATAAAGCCCGGTCGCGAATGCTTCCGGGCTTGACGGCAGGGCTATGGAGTTGTGTTAGACGGTGCCGAAATGTTCTGACCCGCATCGCGGGCATTCTGTTGGTGCGTTTGGGTCGTCAACGGATGGATCATCCCATGAGTAGCCGCAACTTTCGCAACCGTAGCATGATATTTCCATAGCTATTTAACTCCTGCTTAAATCTCTTTAAGCGCGTCGTTCAGTCCATCCTCCCAATAGTGATTGAAGACACCTGCAACGAGTGCCGAAAAGATTTCTCGGGCCGCTTCACCTCCACCTGAAACGATGTCATCGGCGCTGGCGTCGTTCAAATTTCCGGCCATTTTAGCGATTAGCGCGGCCTCTTTAGGTGTCATCTTAACGGTGACAGACTCCATGTTCTGGTCGTCGTCCAGTTCAATTTTCTTGATAATCATAGCCATTTACTCCTTGTGGTTGGTGCTGCATTATATCATGCAACAAGTGAATTACTTGACTCCCGTTTCGATCTTGAACGTGTCACGCGGCGGCGTGACGGTAAACGCGTCTGCGGGCAACTCGGCTTCTTGGCCTTTGAGCGCGGAAACGAGAACGCTTTGCGTCGTCTTCACCGCGTCCGGGAACAGCAGGGAGCAGAAAACGAGTGCTTTTTGCGGGTCGTCAATGCGAATGCTTCCCGGCGACTTCGTAAACCGCAAGCGCCCGAACGCGGTGTCCGTGTATCGCTGTTTCTTGCCTTCGGTCTCGGCCTTTGCATACGCTTCCAGGTCCGGCCCGAACCGCTGTATCATAAATGCCTCCCGGCTTTCGGCGGCTTTAATCTGCCGGTCCAAGTTTGCGATGATAGCGGCTTTCCGTGCCGTGAGTGCGGTCCGGTCTCCCTGCGCCTCGCTGATGCGTTCCAAAACCCATTCTACGCCGGGAAGGTCGTCGGCGTGGAACTGCTCTTGGCTGTGGTCGGCAAGTCCTAGGACTTCGCCTGATTCGTCGTCTACAATGTAGATGCCGTACTGGATGGCTGTCATGGTTTTGCGCTTTCCTTTCTGCACCAGATATGCCAGCGAACAAGTTCAAACTCTCGCTTTTGGCTGTTTTGCCGTTTCTGCATCGCCGCGACTTCGGCATCTATCGCGGCTAGGTACTGTCGGTGTGCCTCTGCGAGTTTTTGCAGAAATGGCAGATCGCGTTCTGCAAGTTCGGCCTCGGTGAACCGTCTTGGCTCACCGACAAGCTGAATTGTTGTCATGGCTTCACTTCCTTCTCTGCGAGTGCCGCCGCGTGTCTTGCATAATCAAACGCAAGCATTTGGCCGGGCGTGTAGCGCTTAAAAATTTCCGGGTTCGCGTTAGCAGACTCAACGACTGCATTGCAAGCTGCGAGCAAGTCCAGGGCGACAATGAAAAGCTGCGCCTGCTGGCGGCTTTCGGCGGCCTCCTCAGCAGTAGCCTCGCCGCACTGTGACGGGCCGAACAAGGCGACAAGTCTGCCGTCCCCGCCGGGAACGCTCTTGCTTGTGTCCATGACGCTGACGTGTTCGCGCCGGGACAGAAATGTCTCGGTCGGGTGGTAGTAGCCGATTTCAAGAGTCGGCCTGGGAAGTGGTTCGGGCATGGTCTTAATGTCCTTTCTGAATAAAAAGAGAGTGAACGGGCTTCGGCAGGAACGGGGCGCGTTTCTCTGCCGCGAATGCAAGGATGAGCATGAGGAGTGCCAGCGTGTAGAGCAGAACGTACTGACCTGTGCGGGGCGCATAGGTGTCTTCAATGGCCTGGCTGTATATGCGCTCGTATTCGGCTTCCTGCGCCTCGTGCTGGGCATCGGTCTCGGCGGTTGTCATCGCGTGGCCTCCAATCGCGCTTCATATTTCTTGTCCCGTTTTCCAAAGCTGGCTGGTTGGAACGGGCGCGGGCGATACCTTCGGGCGTTTCGGTGGGCGATATAGTAGGCTTGCCGAATGGTGGGCGCGGCGGAAACACCTTCATCTGCGCTTGGTAGAATGACCCATACTTTCCATCGCAAAATAGCAGGGTCAACGGACCAATTTCGGTAAACGACAATGAGCGTGTCGGTCAAGCGGTGGTTCATCGGGTCGCCTTCCTTGTTTTATGCGGCGCGTGATTGCTTCCTGGGTCTTAATCGCGTCGTGAATGATCTGGGTGTGGGCGGGGTCGTAGAGTCCGAGCGTCAGCATGAATTCAAGCTGCGATTTGTCCAGCGGCATGAGGCCGAGCGTGAAGTGCAGCCGCTCGCCTGCGTCCGGCGGCGTCGCCTCCATATCGGCGCGGGCGTCTTCGTAAGTCATTTCGCGAGTCCTTCCTGGGTCATGCGCCATAAATGAGCGCGGTACTTAGTTTGACTGTTCACAGCTTTGGCGTGGTCCTTGTCTGTTGCCGGGCAAAGTGTCCACGTCCGGCCTTCTGGGTCAATGAGGATGCGCCGAATGTGGCCGCGCGGGATTTCTGCGGCATAGTGCGCGACTGTCCACGTCTCGCCCGTCGCCTTGTGCCGGGCCTGGGACAGCGTGAGTAGGTAGCGAATGCCGTCTGTTAGCCTTGTCAAGCGGCGGGCGGTGATCTGCCCCTTCGCCTGCACCTGGTCGGCGGTGCGGAACAGCGCGGCGGCTTCGGTTCCGGTCAAGATGACCGGGCGGGGCGGCGGCTGAGATACGCGAAAGTGTGTCATGTGGTGTTCTCCTGTGGCGGGGGATTGTGTTCCGTCTGCATTTAAGATAAATCTTTGTAGAGGCTTCGGACTCTCTGATTGCTCAGGCTGCATTAAACACTCCCGGCAATCCTGCCGGGCGGTGCTGGTCTAGGTGTTTACTCTGCATAATGAAGAACAATTGAGTTCAGCATTCGCAGCACTTTGAGCGGGCCGAACCTCTGCGCTCCGAACCCGTGCGCCTTCATAACTCTCACGCTGCGGAGCGAATACTGACGGCTGGGAATGTGGTTAAATGTCCGGCTGTTCATGGTGTTCATTGTCTTGGGCTTTCTTGTGGTGTTAGAGTTGTTATTGGCAGAAGATAGGAATAAAGTAAAGCCGCCTTGTTAGGGGCGGCTTTTGGCGGGAAGCGCTTGCGTCTGCGGCCTATTCCGCAGGCGACATCTCTTCAGCTTTTGGGCTGCTTTTCTTGCAGTAGCCTTTTTTGGCTATGACGGTGCTTCATCATATGGTTGCGATTGCAAAAATTACGCTCCTTGACTTTGCAGGGTAGACGACGCAATTCTTCTTGGCACCATTCGCAATAAACGGTTTGCATGATCGCCTCTCGTTTTACAGCGTCCTGCTTCAATCTGGATGCACTGATTTTCCGAGCAACCGATTTTTTGTGCAGGTGAGCCGCGCTCCGCGCCCCCGCAAGTTTGCGGTTTGTTTCCGAGATCGCCAAAGAGGCGGCAAGCCGCTTGTTTGCTCCATGCGTAATGTATTCGGCCTTGATGACCTCAGAACGGGTTCGGAGCGTAATGCCTGCCTCTGTGAGCCATCGCTTGACAACTGCCGTGCTGACTCCCGCCCTGGTTCCAATCAAGGTCATGCTCCGGGCCTGCCGCCAATACATTTCTTGAAGTTTGGCGGCAGTATAAGGACAGTGCTTTTTGGTATTAGCCACTTTATGATTTGCCTTTCATCGCCCCAGTTTTTCACGCAACCCATCCCAGTTGACTGCGGTGCGGGGGGTGTCCCAATCGGCTTCTTCGCCCTCAGCGAACAGGAAGAAATCAGGCCACTCGCTGATACGGCCATCGCTGTCAAGCACGGCGCTGTCAAGGTTTGCGGGGGCGGCCTCTACCATGCTGCCAAGCGTCTCGCCCGTCGGGCCGTCAGTGTCCGTCACAAATAGTTCAGTCCAGTTAGTCATTACAAAAGTCTCCTTGTGGTTGTGGTTGCTTTCCCGCTTATCTCATGTCAGGCTAATGCGGTGGCATCAGCCCTCTGGGGCTGATGAGGATTGAAACTCAACGCTCCATGTGTTACATCTCACTCTGCATTATGCGCGGGCTTGTGACCGCTGTTAGCTGCATTACAATCTTTCCCGGACCTCTCTGCATCATTCGCTAGGGTGTGAGCCTATGGGCGCTGCTTGCTTGATCCGGGCGGTGCTGGTTTCCGTCTGTCCAGCGACTAGGGTATTTCAATGTTCGGTCTGGGTCGTTTGCGTTAAGCGCTCTGGCTTGTCTGCATTCTTGCTTATTAGCGGGTTCGGCGTCTGGTCTTTTGTTTGTCTGCGTTCCTCCTGCGCGTCGTCTGCGCCCGCTGCTCGTTTCGTCTATCTCTATTTGGTTATAGTCTAGTATAGCATAGGGCTATGGCATTGTCAATACTATTATGGTGCTTTGGCAAAAATACTTCAACTATTTTTTCAGGGCTGGCTTGGATGCTGTTTTACTCCTGTTTACCCTGTCCTGCTGCCGTGCGTCTGGCCTTGACACAAGCATAGCCCTATGTGCTATACTCCTTGTCATCATGGATACACAAGATGCACTTACTCCGGCTATGCGTGAGGCGCTTGCCGCTGCTGGTCGTCTCGGCGGCAAGCGGCGCACCCAGGTGCAAGCCGACGCGCACCGCGCCGTTCTCGCTGCTGTCAACGCTCGGCGCGTCCTGACGCCCCTCGTTGATCTGTCTTGTCGCTGTGCCGCCGGTCAATCCCTGCCGCTGGGCCGGCTCGCCGGCCACCGTGCCACTTGTCCACGTGGTCGTGCTATCAAGCGCCGGGGCCTACTGCCTGTCCCTTAGCGCGTCCGCCTGCCCCTTGCCACCCCTTAACCCGTCCGTGACGCCCTGCGCCGCGTTGGGGCTACTCCTCTACACCTTACTGCCGTAGGCCAGGCCGCTGCGCGGTCAATGCCTTGCACTGCTCCATACTCCTCTGCTCGTTCCTCATGCCCTCGCACCCGTGTCTGCATTCACGTCATAGGCCCAAGCCGACTGCCGCTGCACACGCCCTTCACAAAGAGAAGCAGAGCAGGGAAACAGAGGAGGGAAAGGCGCATTCTACCGTCTCTCCCGTCCTCTACTTCAATTCAATTCCAGCAACAGGGGGGGCGTAGAACTTCGGCAGCGGGCAAAGGAAGAATGAGGGAGGAGCGGGCAATACCTTTACGCTCTCCCCATATCAATTGCCTTACCTGTTGCATTCAGCCGCCATTCACTTCCTCTCAAGCACTCCTGCTCTTCTGCGGCTCTCGCATCAAGTAAGGCTTTCGGAAGCCTCGCAAGCTCGGCATTCCCTTTCTCCTAAGCACTCTTAACTGTCTTTGCCCTGAAACATCGTCCGTGTCAACGATGCCAACATTAGGGCTACTTCCGTGTCAATGGTAAAGTCTGCATTCACTTTCCACAACATCATAAGATAAGTTGGGTTAAGTTGGCAACAATCGGAAGATTGCTTAGAAAAGGTTAATCCGCTATGTCTCTGCATCATCACGTTCCTAAGGAGAATACGCCCTGGAAAACTCGCTCGGCCCGGAAGCAGTGGGCCGCAACGCTCAAAGCACTTGCCGCTGCTGGACTCAACCCGCGTAACCTGCCTGTACTTGTCTGCGATGCCGGACAGCCGCCCTGCCAGCGGGTGTGTCGGGCGGGCGAAATCCGCTGCTACCTTCACGGGGCGCGTTCCACCGGGCCAAAAACTGCCGAAGGAAAACAAAATGGAACCACTGGCCGCGCCTACTATTTTGCTGGAAGAAAGAAGTCAAATGAAGAACGAAGTCGCTAAAATCAACCTGCTGGAACTGAGCGGAAGCAAGCCGCGCCGCACTAATCAGTTCGCCCGAAACAATCCGGCTTTGCAGCAGGCTTTAGACAACAACGCCGCGCTTGGGGTTGAGGTGACACAGGCTGACATCTCGGAGGTTATTGACATCTGCCTGAACAAATTGGTGTCGGAAGTGGAGCAGGATAAGCTAGGGTCATCCGGGTTTATTGCGGTGCTGGCGGAAATGGAAACGCACAAGACGAAGATCGCTAAGATGCGAGCCGACACCGAGAGCGTCCTGATTAACGTCGCCACGCCGACCGCTATTCGGCAGATCATTAACGAGATTGGAATGTGCATCAAAACTGGCACGGAGGAAGCGGTCGCGACGGCGCTGACGGAAGCGGGGAACGCGCATGATGAGGAAGTAATGAAGCAGATTGGCGGCGAAGTGTACGGGCTGATTATGCAGAAGATTCAGAAGATGGGCTACGAGGATACGTCGCTCGCCCGAATGCTGGCCGCGCCTCGGTAAGCCGGCTGTCCATGACAATTCCTATCCCTCTAAGGCTAATGCCCTAGAGGGACTTTCTAATGGCAAGGGGCAATTTCTAATGGCGGGTAAATCAGGACGCTCCGGGCCGCAGGGAACTGCTGAGGGCCGCATCGCGGGAACAAACTCGCGGCAACGGCTCGGAGCCACCGTCGCGCAGGAAATGGCCCAGTCGTTTGGGACGCAGAAGGTGGGTGACCTCGCGTTTCTGCGCGGGGCTAACTCCGCCTCCCGCTTCCGCTCCAAAGAGCGCCGGGAGTTCTTGGAAGGCTCGCCTTACGTTGGGGACTGGCGCGACTGGACCGACCCGTTCGGCATTCCTCGCCGCATTGACATCGGGTGCATTCGCTGGCTCCGGGACTGCGGCAGAACGTTTGTGGAGGCCCAGAAAGTGCAGGAGGACGGCAAGGGAAGCCCCGTGCGCTCCTTGCCCCAACCAGACGGGACGGGCGAGAGCTATTTTGACGTGCTGGCCTTCTTTGCCGCCATGTGGCAGACGCAGGACATTCTCGCCATTCCGAAGTCGCGGCGCATGATTGCCTCGTGGCTTTTGTGCGAGATGGACACCTGGGACGCCTTGTATCATCCAGGCCGGGAAATCTACGTCCGGTGCGTGAACCTCGGCAAGACCGAGAAGATGATTTACCGCTCGAAGTTTATCTACGACCAGCATCCGGCGGACAAAGTGAGCCGCTCCTGCCTACCCCGACTGTCCTGGGTGACTTCGCAGGACAAGCCGAATGTCCACAACATGATTAACCGGGTGACAGTGCATCACTCCGAGCATGAGCCGGGCGCGATGGACTCCTTCATCCAGGCGATGTCGAAAAACGACGACGGGCGCGGCGACGGTGCGGCCCGCATAAGGATTGACGAAGGCGCGGAGCAGAAGGATTTGGCGTCGCTGTGGGCGGGGCTGATGGGGAACCGCATCGGCGTCGCCGGCGACCACGACTGTGGACAGATCGTGCTTGTCGGAACGCCGGTCGCCCAGAGCCACATGAGCCGCATTGTTCTCGACAAGCCGTTTGACAGCGCGTAGGAAACGTAAACCATGACCACTGTATCCGCAGACGAACACAAGACTGTATCCGCAGACGAACACGAATATAGACGACTCGAAGGGCAAGAAGAACTCAACGACTTGCTATTTTGGGTGTTCGCATCGGAGCGAGACGCACGGATTTGGATGCACTCGCCCCTGCCGCGCCTTCAAATGACGCCGCATTTCCTTGCGACCGCCGGCCTGACATGGATCGCAATCGGCCTGTTGCGCCACCATGCTGAAGCCCAGCGGTTGTCCCATCGGCTGTCCGAACATTGACGCACTTGAACGCAGTTTCTTACGCTTTGGTGCGACCTGAAAATGTCCCAAAGATTGGTAAGCAGGGGCTACATCCAACCCCATTTTCCTTGATGCCGGAGCGACCGGGCGGAAAGTCTTTGCACATTCTTTAAACGATACTTATCCAATCAAAAGCATACCTGAAAGTGTCCCAATAAAATTACCATGACTGAACTTGTTGCTGGCGAAAACTTTTCCGTGCCGTCATCCTGGCCCGTCGGCACCTGGGGCATGATGACCTCTATCGGCGTTGCGGTTGCAAACCTCCACTGGAAGGCCGACCCAAAGAAGCGCCTGGACCCGGCATGGTTTCCGGTGAACACCACGGGCCTCTCGGAACTTGAAATCCGGCGCGAATTTGACCTGGACTGGACGGTCACGAACGGCAAACCGGTGTTCCCGTCGTATGACGCAGGCAGGCACGGCAGCAGCGAAGTCCTGAAAGCTGCGCCGGGACTGACCGTGTACGTCGGCTACGATTTTGGATTAAACCCCGCCGCCGTATTCGTCCAGCCGTCGGACACGGGGCAAGTGCGGGTGCTGCGGGTCATCAATGAGGAGAACAAAGACCTGTCGCTGTTTGCTCCGCTCGTCATCCGGCAGATGCTGGCGCTAAACCAAGAAGCGAGGTTCCCCGTGGTCACGATGGAAGACTTGCAGATGCGCTTTGACGAACGGTGGCGGAATCAAGTCAAGGCGGAAATGACCTTGAAAGAACTGGAATCGCTCGAAGCGCAGACGTGGCGCATGACGTACAGCGACGCCTTTGACCATGAGTGCGGCAACTCCCTGCACTTCATTCATATCGGCGACCCCGCAGGCAAGTCCCGAAGCGCGAACGACGCAAAAAGCGCGTACACCATCCTTGCCTCCCGGTACGGCATCAAAGTCCAGGGCAAGCAGAAGCATCAGGTGTGGAACACGCGCCGGAATGCCGTGACAAGCCTTCTGGTGACAAGCATGGAAGGCGGCGAGCCGAAGCTGCTTGTTTCGGCCCATAGCTCCTGCGAACGGCTCCGGGCGGGATTTGAGGGCAGTTACGCCTACGATGAAAACGCGGACAGCGGCGGCAAAGAAACGCCCCTAAAAGACCGTTTCTCCCACCCGCAGGACGCTTTTCAGTACGTCACCTGCGAGATCGCCCCGGCGCAGGCGACGGACAAGCCTCTTGGCGGGGCCGTCACGGTGGATTACAGCCCCAGCCCGCGTCCCGCGCAAATGCTCCCGCCCGAAGTGCCGGTGAACATCGCGTCCCGGTGGGAAGGCTTGGAGATGGAAGAAGTGCCAAGTGCGGCATACGCGCCTGCAGAACGCCTGCCGTGGCATGTTCTGCAGGCGCGTATGCCGTACTAGCCGCCTGTCCGTGACATTTTGCCCTGCCCTGCGGCTACTTCCGCATGGCAATCAACACTTTGTTTTCCAAGCGGTCCTCTGCCTCGCCGCTGTCTAACCTCGCCCTGCTTTCGCAGCCGCTTCGCCCCGAAGTGCAGGCGGGGCGTCCGGCTCTCTTGTCCCGCATCGGCGCGAAGCTGTCCAGCTTCTTTGACGACGCTCCGCCTGCGACCACCGAGGGCGGCGTGGCCGGCTCGGTCATGCCCGCCATCTCGCCCCTGACGCGCCAGCAGCAGGAGTGGGGACGGCGCGAGATGATCGGGCAGATGTGGGAGCTGTACCGCACCAATCCCCGGTTCCATTCAGCTGTCGAGAAGCACGTCTACAAAGCAACGGCAGCGGGCTTCCGGCTAAAACTCACGCCGAAAGACGCCGGGCCGGGGCAGGCGGACGCCACTGGCCCGGCGGCAAAACGCGCCCAAGCCGAGGCCGAGGGCTATTTGCACCGCACGGGCCTGACGCTTCGGGACGGCAACTCTAATGTTGACCTGATGGCAAAGTATCTGCGGCACGGGCGCATGGACGCGGGCCTGTTCATTCAGAACGTCATTGCCTGGGACGGTTCCCGGAAACAGGGCGAGATTGTCCGGCAGCTTGTCATGCCCGCGCAAACGATGGAGCGGTTGTCGGACGACACCGACCAGTTTTTAGACCCCGAACGCGCTTTTGTGCAAATAGACCTGTCTACGCAGTCCGTCGTGCCGGGCGGCGAGTTCACCGCGTATCAAATCAGTCACCACCGCTGGAAGCGCCTCGGCGAAGACCGCTACGGGCAGTTTGAGTACGCCACCGCGCTTGGCATCACGCATAACCTCGACGTGCTGGAAGCGTTCCAGGAGACGCGCCGCAAGTCTAACGCCGCCCGGATTGAAGACCATACGCTTGGCGAAGAAGGCGATGACAGCACCACCCAAAAAGACATTGACGACTACAAAAAGCAGATCAGCGCGGTCGGGACTGCCGCAATGACCGACGCCGACCCGTATAATCCGCTTGCCAAGTACGTCCACGATACGAAAGTCGCCATCAAGGTGCATCCGTCGGACCCGACAGTGCATGAGATTGGCGACCTGATTTACTTTCTGGAAAAAGAAGCCTCGGCGCTCGGAACACCCTTACAGCTTTCGGGCATGAACCTTGCCAACATGAGCCGGGACACGCTGGATTTGATCGTGTCCGAGTGGCTGGACGGCATGAGCTACGACCTTGCGTGGGTCTACGGCGTAATACTTGACGGCATCTGCCTTCAGCTTCAACTCAAAGGCATCAACCCGGATGCGTTTCTCATCAGCCTCGCCGTGCCGAAACGGACGTTTGAGGACGCAAACGACTGCATTGCCTTTATCAACAAAGCCATGACGAACACCCTCGGCGCTGGTATGAACGCCAAGCCCTTCCCGCTTTTGACGGCGGAAACGGCAGTCGAGATGCTGGCGGAATATCTCGGACTCGGCAAAGCGAAGGAGTACGTCGCGCTCTTGGAAGCGATGATGGTCGACAAGCATATGGACGCCGACACCGTACACGAGATGCAGATGATGGGCGCAGACGATGGGGTCTCAAACGGCGCGGCAAACTCTAAAACCGGCGGCAGCTCACAGCGCATGAGCGGCGGCAAGATGCTCCCCGGCGAGAGGGGTAAGCCGGGCGGGGACGCTTACAAGAAGAAGCCGTAACGGGAGAAAGCATATTTAGACGATTTTCAGGCCAGCAAGCACTAGGGATAGTGCTTGCTGGCTTTTATTTTTGGCTTTTGGTACAGTCATGCTTGACAGAAGACAGAAATGCTTGTAGAATGAGAGCGTAACCAGTGCAGTTGCTAGGAGCAACTTTTTGTGAGCGTCCTGAACGCCTTGCTTTCCGTTTCAACAACCTACGGAATGTGTGGCGATTAGGCCGCTTTTTTCTTGCTCTGGATATTTTCTCACTCGGGATATTTTCTTGCTCTGGATAATAGTCCCCTCACCTAGACACCTTGCCTCTATGCCGTACATCGATGTTCGTCAACCAGGAACCGGCAAACTGCTGTTCAAGTACGATCCGCAGAAGGGCTTGGTAGAAATCAAGATCAACGGCAGCGACAAAGCCGATACGGTGGACCTGCTCGACGTTGCCAAGCAGCACCAGCAGGAAGCCGTTGCCGCAAAAGAAGCAAAGCGAAAGTAGGCGCAGAAAACGTCTTTCGCACAGAATATATCTCGCTAACCGCGAACGCCATACGAGAGCGTCTTGAACGCCTTTATCCACTTGGGTAGAGGCGTTTTTGTATTGTAAGGTGCCTCTTATGTCTCGCTTCTTATGCCGACGCAATCAGCGAACTTTTAGGCATCGGACTTTCCGAAGCATTTCGGCTGAACAAGCCATCGTTGAACTCTTTACTCAAACCACTGAACTCTTTATCAGAATGAAAGCCCAGGAGAACGCCATGCAGATTACCCAGGACCAGATTGACGCTTTAACGGCAGAGGAAACCGATCTTACCGCCGCTATCGGCAACGCCGTCACGCGCTCCCAAACCGCAATCGCCGCCGTGCCTGCTTTGCAGGACCAGGTAAAAAAGCTCGCCGCGCAGGTCGCCGATTTCGGTGCTCCTGCTGATCTAACGGCCATCAATCTCGGCTTTGCGACAATTCTGAGTGAAGTCGGCGCGATTGCCGCGCCTGGCGTCGTTGTCCCCGGCGCTGGCGCACCGACTGTCCAAGCGGCAGCCACGATCATCGCCGACACGCCGAAGGCTCAGGCTCTGCCAGCAGCAGGGTCGCCCGGCATTGTCGCGGGTGCATCCGTCCCGGACGGTCAGCCGCAGACTGCCGCAACACTTAACATTTCCACGCCCGCGACTGTACCGGAGCTATCTCCCGCGACGGAAAGCCAGTCGGTTGCCGTTGCCGCTGCCGAAGCCCAGCCGCAAGGCGCACCTGCCGACCAGTCCACGCCGCCTGAAAAAGTGACAACTCCTGAAACTACGCCGGCCCCTGAAAGCAAAACCGCTTGAGTCAGCGCGTTTTCATTCATGGGCTTACCGTGACTGTGGAAAACCCCAAAGGCTCCATGCGCTCCGGCATAGGGCCGGGCGGCTCTTGGCAAACGGTCTTGCGCCATGACTACGGCGACGTACCGGGCATCACCGGGGCCGATTCTGACTCGATGGACGTGTTCCTCGGCGACAACCACGACAGCCCAAACGTGTACGTTGTCAACCAGAACAAGCCGGACGGCAGCAGGCCCAAAAATTGCTCTGGCAAGACCCTAAGTATCGGCAGAGAATGGTAGAAGCCCACAAAGGTAAAAGAAATCTGTGTCCGAAGATGAAGACGAAATAACAAACGAAGAAGTCAATGCGCCTGCTGTTGCGGACTCACAGATTGACCTGCAAGATGCCTGCCTTATCGGGGAGTCGCAGTACGAGATCGTAGACTCGGAGCGCCTCGGCAAAGTCAAGCTGAACTTGCTGGCGTCCCTTGCAGGCGTGGTCAACGAAAACGGGCGCTACTTCAAGCCAGAATTCTATGCGGCCATGCTCCCCCGCGCAAACGCCTACATAGACGCGATGGATCGTTACGGCGAGGAGCCGCACCCGCGCTTTGACGCGGACCGCAAACAGTTCATCACAAGCCTGCAAAACAAAATTTGGGATCAAGGCCACTGGTTTATCGTGGACGGCAACCTCGGCGCGTCGGTCTACCTTGACCCAAAGAAGCCCCGTGAAGCCGCCGTCATTGACCGCGCCAGGGAAAAGGGACACATCGGTTGCTCGGTGCGATGGCACGCGGGCAGGCCCCCCAAGTCCGGCAAGACCGCAGAAGGGCAGGCTGTGCAGCTCTTTGATGCCGAAGTCGGGCAGTACGTCTTTTCCGCTGTTTTGGATTACGTTCCCAACCCCGCCTTTACGCAGGCCGGCCGGGTCATGGTGGACGCCGCCGAACTGATCCCAATGACAGATGCGACCGACATGGCGGCGCTCCCGCAGGTGCAGGTCACGGATGCCGAAGAAGCCGCTCCTGCACCGACACTTACTGCGCTGGTCACGACGGGAAGCATCAAGTCCGAGCCTGTTGCCGCAGATAACTCTATCAAAAAACCAAATTTCGCCAAACCAACCCAGGAGAAAAGACCCTTGAAAACCGCCGCCGAACTTCGCGCCCAGGCGCAGACGATTGAAGACCCGGAAGTGAAACAGTCGCTTCTGGACGCCGCCGACGCGATGGACGCGGCCCCGACCGTGGATGCCATCTTGGACCGGGTGAGAACCGAACTCGCCCCGGACATCAAAAAGGCGAATGCCTATGTGGACGCCCAGACCCAGCGCGACGCCGCTTCTGCGGAAACCGCGAAAGTGACCATGCTGGCCGACGCAGTGGAAGCAGGCACCGCCCCGGAAGTCGCCCGGTTCACCCAAGCCGAAGTGCGGCAGAAGTTCGCCAAAAAAGTGCGCGGGAAAACAACCGAGGCTGAGGCCCGCGTCGTTCTCTTGGATGCCATTGACACGCAGGACGAAATCCAGTCCTCGCTTGATTTGGCGATGAAAGGCTTGAAACTGGGCGGCGTTGCCGACAGTCAGCAAGCAGGGAGCGGGGCAGACAACGGGCAGGCGCGAGGCAATGCCAGCGGAGCCGGAACGGAGCGTGTGGACGTGATCGTGGACGACAAAGACAAGCGCACAGACGGCTTCCTGGACGCGATCAACGCGGCCACGGAAAAGAAGTTCCGCGAATACGGCATCAACCCGGACTCGCGGCTTGCCGCTTCCACGAAGGCCAAAGTGGACGAAATCTGCGGCCCGATGGAAAAGAAAGTCGGACGGCAAGCCATCGTGGATGCCGTGGACTACATGACCAATCCGATAGGACAAAAGAACCAGCAGTCCGGCGTGAACGCGCTGAACGCGATGGTGGACGCCGGACTCATTGAGTCCGCGCCTATTACGGACGCGGTGCTGACGACCGCGAACATTTTGCAGCAGCCGGTTTTTATCCCGCTGGTCATGCGGCCTTTGTACCAAAATTTGCAATCCTTGAAGTACCTCGGCGCATTCGGTCCCAATGCTCAGTTCCGGCAGGGCGTGATGCCGGGCTTTGACGGCGGCGGCGGCGGCAGCAACATGGGCCGTATTTTCAAGTTCCAGTCGCGTTACCGGGAGCGGGCGATCCACAACACCGGAGGCCGAACGCGAAACTCTGGGCGCATCGGCGAAAACCAGGGTATTCCCCGGACGACGCTCCAGAACTCCTTCCAGCAGTTCAACACCTATCGCCGCGCTTCGGCGTTCGGCATGACCAAAGAAGTTCAGAACTGGACGGCAACCGGCGCGGCCCCATTTGACCTTCTCGGCGAAGCAATTGCCGGAAACCTGCAAATCAACGCTTTGGAAACCGACAACCTCGGCTATTTTGAGATGGTCTCCTCAACTTTGGAGCAGAACAGCATCACGCTGACCGCGCCGGAGCCGATCGCGCCCGGCAACCTCACGAACGGACCCACGCAGGACGGCGTAACCTACGGCTCCGGCAGCGGATCTAATGCCCTCGACCGCTCCCCGGACAACCCGTACCCGCCGCAGGGCGTTGTCTGCATCGCCCAGCCGGACTGCGGCAATACCCTTGCCGGGATGCCTCCTGCCGGGCCGACGGCGGCGGCGACCGGGCGACTGACGGGCGCGGGCAATCCAGGCTTTACGCCGTCCGCGTCTAATGCCTGCCGAACGCCGCTTGTCATTCCGCGCGATATTGTGGGCGTGGATCAGTTCAACAACGAGACGACCGCGACCCGGTTCCCCATCACGGTAATGAAGGGGAACACCGTCCTTGTTCCTGGCTACCTGACGGAAGACTTTGAGATCGGCAGCCTTTACAATCCGGCAACGGGAGCCCCGGCGCAGGCGCAGTACGCTGTGGACTATATGCGCGGCAAAGTCGTGTTCTCGGCGGCGGCAGGCATCACGGCGGCAACGACGACCTTGACCATGCAGTATACCTATGCCACGAACTTCTTTTTAACGCAGGTGAACTTCGGAGCGGCGGGCTATCCCGGCGGCGTGACCTCGCGGGCCTACTACGATACCGTTTTTATCACCAACAACATCATTGCCGCAAAAATGGGCAGTCATCCGAACTTCCTGCGCCCGGACTTTTGCCTTTCCTCGCAGATTGCAGCGTCTTACATCGTGCAGTCCGACATCTTCGACAAATTGAAAAGCCCGACGGGAACAGATCTGGTCAACCCAACGGACCAGACCTATGCGGAGTACGCGGGGGTTCTGTACGATCAGGTCAACGCGCCGTCCATTCTTGGCAACGACGCTCTTCTTTTGTTCAAGAACGAGTTCAGCAAGTACGTCGTGGAAACGCCGCTCCACACCGAAGGCGGCTTTGTCAACTACGACGGGTCAGCGACGAACCAGCTTGTTGCACGCACGGAATACATGATGAATCAGTTCGAGACGTTCTGCACTCCGCTTGCCCAAGACGGCAGCGGCAACGTCTTCAACAAGCCCAGCACCCTGAACATCTTGTTCTAAGCATTTTGCTCCAAGCATTTTGTTCTAAGACTGGCTACTGCTTGGAGGTCAACGGCAGCAGAAGGCTTGCCGTTGACTTTTCTTTTTTGCTTTTCGCCTTGATTTTGTTCGTTCGAGAAGATCCTGCCATGCCTGATCCGCTTGTATTTCTGCCGGAAACAGTTGCGACGCCCGAAGGAGAACTCACCTTCGAGCCGTCCCCCGCCGCGCTCGCGTTGCCGGGTCAAGTTACTGCTCTGACAGCCGAGGTCACCGCCTTGCAGTCCCAAAATGCCGGACTTCAAGCCGCCGCCGCCGCACTCGCCCCGACTGTCTTCGGCCAGCCGTTCGCGAACCGCTTCACGGAAAATTCTCCCGGCGGGCCGCGCCTCGTGTTCGCCCACTTCTTGCTTTCCTCCGGCGACTACGGCAAAGACTACTACGGGCAAGCGCCCAGCGTCCAAAACTTCCTGCAAGACATCAATGAGGCGAAAGCCTGCGGCATAGACGGTTTTGCGGTGAACATCGGGGCGTGGGACATTCCTTACCAGGAAGCGTGGAACTTTCTTTTGCTGGCGGCAGACCAGTCGAATGTCGGAAACGCCGGGGCGCAGAACAGCCCCGGCGTCGGTAACTTTTTCATCTACGCCCAGCCGGACTTCAGCGGCTTCCCGCAGGACACCGCCACGATTTGCGCCCTCATCAGCTCCGGCATCAGTCACCCGTCGTACTACCGCTATAAAGGCCGTCCGTTCCTCGGCACTTACGCTGGCGAGGGCGGAACATATGCTGATGTCAAGGCCCGGTTCCAGTCTGTAAGGACGGCGATGCTGGCACAAGTGCCTCATGCCAACCTTTTCTTCTGCCCGTTTTTCAACGTCCGTGATTCGGCTGGCAATGTGCCGCAGACGCCGCAAAGCGTGTCCAATGCGAACGAGATCAGCGGGCTTCTGTCGGGGCTTGCGGACGCCTGCTGGCTGTTCGGCACCGGCACCGGCCCATCTCTTGCACCCAATTCTGCGCTGGCGGTGGCCGAGATGTATAGCCAGCAGCTCGCCGCCGCCGGCATTCAGTGGATGGGAACCGTAACGCCGCAGTATTTGGGCCTCGCACACCCGTCCCCCAATCATTTCTACATTGAAGCCTGCGGGGGTGAGGCGCTGGACCATCAGTGGACAAGCATCCTCCAAAGTCAAAAGGCCGCGTGGGTGCAGTTCGTGACGTGGAACGACGACGACGAAAGCTCGAATCTTACCAATGCAAACTTTGGACCGTCCGGACCGTGGCATTACCTCGCCCATAGCAGTATTGACGGCTTCTATAAAGACAAGAGTGGGCTGAAAATGCTCAACTTGTATTACATCCAGCGGTATAAGACGGGCGTTCGGCCCACGATCGTCAAAAACGCGATTTTCCCCTTCTACCGCACTCAGCCGATTGGCCTCGTGTGCGCTGACCCGCTCGGGCCGCTCGATCCGTTCACGACTGAAGACGGCGGGCCGGTGATGGACACGTTTTACGTCGCGGTCATGGCGGCAGCGACCAGCACGATCAGCGTCACGAACGCCGGACAGACGCTCTCGAAAACAGTCACGCCGGGATTGTCGTTCGTGCGCCTCGGGCCATTCATGCCGGGCAATGTCAGTTTTGCCCTGACCCGGAACGGGCAAACACTTGTCACACTTGCCGGGGAGCCGATTGTCAGCCAGGCGGCGGCCTACAACGGCAATTACTGGACCGGCTACGCGCATGACTAGGAACATAGTTGACATCCTGCCAGAAGACGAGGCATGGTTTTTTGACATGTGCGCGAAGCAGGCTAAGAAAGTCTGCCGTAGAAACCCCGAACTGACAGAGGATGCAGCGGCGGCGGCCCACATTGCCGCATGGAAATCCTATCAAAAGGGCAAGCCGCGTCAGCTGATCACGATGGATGCGTTTCAAGGGGCTTTTGGCTTCTTGCGGGGAGAAATCGGCTACACGACGCAGGCAGGCGAGGGCGGCAAAAGGCAAAGTGTTTATGGCGGCAAGTTGACGCTGCCACTGGAAATCCATGAGGATGAAGACTCGGGAGGAAACCTACTGTATGCGCCGCGTGACCAGTACGCGGATTTTCTCAGCGCAGACAGGTTGTTTTGGCTTCTCGGCTTAATCCCCAGTCTTTATCACCGCGAAATCCTGTGGCTGATCTACGAAGAAGAGAGAACAAATGCGGAAGTCGCAAAGATGCTGGACGTTAGCCACTCCTGGATCTCCAAAGTAAATGCAAAATCACTGGCGCGGCTTCGCGCCCTACCGGAAGTGCAGGAGGCAATGGGGGCATGACATGACTACACGCAATGGGGGCATGACATGACCCAGCCTGACCCAAACCAAATTATCATCCTGACCAGCAGCGCCGCCCCGCCCGCGTCGGTGACGCTGCAATCGCTTTCTACACAGATTGATGCCCAGACAAGCCTCATCAATTCTCTCGTGCAAGTCATCAATTCTCTCGTGCAGGAAAACGCTGCACTCCGAACACAGATAGGATCCCTCCAAATGGCATTCTCGCTTTCCGGGCCGCAGCCCGACCCAATCATTGCTTTCACCACAACCGGCACCCTCACCCGCCCGTCTCAAAATACAGTGCGCGAAGTCAAGCCCACTGCCAACGCCGTGGCGACGCTGTACGCCGCAACCGGCTCGGGCATCGTGGAAACCTTCGACGTGTCCGCGCTCGGCGGCCTTACTTTCGGCGTAGCACTCCAAGTTGGTGACAGCTACGATGCCAACAACGCAGGCGTCGCGGCTGCCATCGCAAGCCTCATCGCCGGCGGCGCGGCCTCGTTTCGTCTGCGCGATGTGGCGGCAAACACGTGGCACCTGGAATAAAGCAAATGAACAAGCTATTTCCTTTTCTTGCGCTGCTGCTCACCCTCCCCTGTACGCTGTTTTTTTGTGCTGCGGGGAGGGCGGACTTTGGCTTCGGCACCCGCGTTCCTCTGCCCACTGCCGCCGGTCAAATCCCGGTGAGCGTTGCCAGCGGCCTCTCCTTCACCTATCAGCCGGTGACGTTCTCGCCCGACGGCGTTCACTGGACGTTTGGGGGCGGGACGCTTGGCACGAACTCGGTGCTGACGGCCAATGTGGTCAATACCGGCGATAGCGGGCTGACGGTGAATATGCCGAGCGGGGGGACGGGGCATGGAGTTCGCATTTTTTCCAGCACAGGGGATTTAGGTTGCTATCTGGACGGTAACAACGGTGCATATTTTAAGAGCGACGTCACCATTCAGTACGGCCTTCATGTGCAAAAGATTTATCCCAATGGAAACACGTTTAATTTTATCGGTGGGCCAAACTTAGACCAAATGAGCATCGGAAGCGTTCCGGCAAGTTCCACAATGATTGGTATCGGCTTCCCGGATGGCACAGTCTATAACCAGTCCCCCGACACCTACTTGTGGCGACCCGCAAAGCAAACGCTTCAGACCGGAGGGTTATTTGCCGCCGCCGCCTTCGCCTCTGCCGTCCGCACCGTTACGGCCACGACTGACACGGCAACCACAATCGACAGCGCGATTGAGTTTAATGCGTCTGCCGCCTGCACCGAAACCCTGCCTGCCGCCTCCACCTGGAAAGGCCAGCGTATCACGCTCATTGACCTGTCCGCAAACTCCGTCGCCGTGTCCAACACCGTTTTAGGTTCGCCTGCCGACACGCTCTCAGGCATTGGAGCCAGCGAGACATTTTTCAGTGACAACACGAACATCGTGCTTGTTCACTAGGAGGCTTTGCCATGCTGCTCACACTCGTTCGGAAGCAATTTCAAGGCACGGACGGCGACACGCACCCGGACGCCGTTCACTACCCGGCCTCGGACAACCTGGACAACCTGCTCCGCGAACTCGGCGCAGGCATCACCTGGGACGTGTTCCACACCGTGCAGGCGTTCCTTGCGAACGCGTCCCCGGACGGCCAGCACCAGACCCAGCTTGGGCGGGACGCTTTTTTGCAAATGGCGGCGTTCCCGGCGCAGGCGGCAGGCGAGGGACTTCTGCCGCACTTTTCGCGGGCGATGGTCGCGTCGGCGGCAGCGACGCTTGACACGGACACCGGCGCAAAGGACGGCCAGGGCCAGCCGGTCATGGCGAGTTATTTTAGCGGCGGGAGCGTTATCACGATGGACACGGCGACGGGCCAAGTGACGGTGGTAGGGATCATACCATAGGAGGCGTCAAAATGACCGAAGAAAGGGGCGTCAAAATCGCCTTACTCGTGATGGCGGTTATAGCGGGCTTACTTGCTATCACTGACGGACTGCTGATGACCGGGCAGATACACTTCTAGGAGCGAGACTATGCAAGCCGCACTGCTTTATTACCGAGGCTCTGGAATTGCCGCCTGGTGGATACGCCGCTGGACAAAATCTAGGTTTGCTCACGTTGCCCCGGCCATCTTCTTCGACGACAGCGGCGGCGCACTGGCCTACGATGCGTACTGGTCAACCGGCGTGACAAAACGTGAACTGTACCCCGTTGACCTCTGGTTCGGTGTGGAGGACGTGCAATATCTACCGTTTGACGCAGCGCAGGTGGACGCAAAACTCGCCTGGCTGGAAGAGCAGGTAGATAAGCACTACGACAAGCCCAGCATCGTCATCATTGGCCTGACCAAGCGGCTGCCCGGCTGGCTGCACGTCTACGTGTCGCGGCAAGGGGAGTGGATTTGCAGTCTGCTGGCGATGGTAACCTCTGAAACAGAGCAGGAATGTTGGGGCTTAAATGGGCCGCCGTCGCCGGAAGACATCCACCGGATTACGAAGGCAAAGTACGAATTATGAGCGTGTTTCAAGTTGATTTCGGCATCCCGGTTCCCGTTGCATCGGCGTCGTCGCTCGGCTACGTCCTGTATAAAGCAGGGGTTGCGCTGGGGCCGCGCATTGCTGCGGGTATTCTGCCTGCCGACTGGCCGGACGGCATCACGGCAGGGCTGCGAGGCGGCGCATACAGCGTTTTGGTGGATACGGGCGTCACCCCTGCCGACACGCTGGTCTGGGATACGGGCGGCAGCAGTCCGCAGACTTACTCCGTGCCGCTTGTCGCGCCGCCCCTGCCCGTGCTGGCGACAATCACCATCCCGGTTTTCTACGCTCCCAGCCCGGCAACAGCGGCCCTCCTCATCACCGAGGGCGGCGCAAGTGACGGTCCGTACCCGGCGGCGGTCAGCGGGCCTGCGGCGGACGGCGTGACGTTTGCGCTGACAGCCTCGCTGACAAGCCTTCCTGCTGGGCTGGGGCCGGGGGGCACAGCGGTGCAGGCAGGCGACCTTGTGAATGGCGTGTTTGTGCCGGCGGCGGTCAACGGGGTGGCCGTGCCGCCGGCGGGCGGAATGCTGGCGCTTTCGGGCGGGGCCACTCCCGTACTCCCCGCGATTCCGCCGCACCTCTATTCGGTGGCGCGGTGGCGGGCGATGATGCGAAACCTGATCGTGGACGAGCCGCTCCTTGTCCCGGAGGGACAAATCGTAGACCCCTCCGCGCTTGTCGTCATCAGCGACGCGCAGATAGACGAAGCCCTCCGGGAAGCCCTCGCCGCCCTATCCGAGTGGCGTCCTGCCGTCCGCGCCCTGCCGCCAATCGCTCTTGTTCCCGGACAGAGCGTGTACCCGCTCCCGGCAGACTTTGCACAGGCGGTGGACGAGACGTGGGGCAGTTTGCTTGGCCCCGACCCGCTGCTGTCCGGTCAATTTCCCGGCTCTCGAGACTTCTTCCGCAGGCGGCAGGGGCAGCGGGACTCAGGGCTTCCTTACGGCCTTGCGGGCGGCTACGGGAGCGGCACGGGCTATGCCGGGCTATGGAGCGGGGCCTTTTACGGCGGCTCCGGCGGTTTGCCTATTTTGCCGGAAGACGCGCAGGGAAACATCATTGCCGGGGGGCAGCATTACCGCTCCCGCGTGGACTTCTACCCGGCCTCCTATGATGCCCCCGCGCCGGTCATGGTGCTGACGCCGCCGCCGATGCAGAGGCAGGTTCTTGGTGGGCTGACATACCATGCCATTCATATCCCGCAGCGGCTTACGGTGAACGCGGCGGGAGCGGACTGGCTCCGGGATATGAATGGCAGCCTTGCGTTCGCGCCCGCGTTTTTGTCGCAGGACTTCACGGACGGAACCGACGTGCTGCCGTTCTCCCCAAGCGACGACGCCGTGCGCCTGTCGCTTCGGTACGGGCAGGCATGGCTTCTGATGGCAAAGGTCATTCCGCTGGCTGCCACCGACTCTGAAAAATGGGCGTTTTACGAGGTTCACACGGGACTCGGGCGAAAGGATTTGCTGACAATGGCGAAAACGAGCATGGACGAGTTCAATGCCCGGACAAAGGGCAAGCCTCGCGGGGGGCGGTATTAAGGGAAAAACCATGACAAAGCAAACAGAGAAAAAAGTTCGCATCGGTATCCTTCTGGCGATTACCGCTTGGAACATTTACAGAATTATCAGAACTGTAAAAAGTGAGGAAGAAATTCAGTGATGCTTCCCTCGGCAGTTCTACGCTCGCAGGCACGGTTTCAGCGGCAGGCGCTTATTCGCGGCAGGCCGTTCCTGTTCACCTTCGCCGCCTCCTGTACCCGCTCGGCAATGAACGGATACGTCCTGCGTCCGCCCCTCGGCACGTCCAGCGCAAACGGCTTCGCCTCGTTCGGGACTCTGCCGTCGGACTTAAAGCAAGAGAAGGTAGAGAAGTGGGGGCCGTCGTTTCTGCCGGACGGCTACGCGGAGTTTTTGGATACTGCGTGGACAACCCCTGCCGAAAGCCTTGTTTCCATCACCGACCAGCGCAGCGGGGAAGCGTGGGACGTGATCTACATTGTTCCCGCTGCGCTGGTCGAGAACCGCGCCCGGATTGCGCTCGTGCGAAGAACGCCCGTCTGCAACCGGCGGGTGAGCGTCCGCGCGGAGAACCGGACGGATAATACGAGCCTTCTTGTCTGCGCCCAGCTTCCGTGCCGCTTGTCGCCCCTTGAATCGTCGCTGGACCAAGACCCTGATCTGCCCGGAGTTTTGACCGGCGCGTTCACGATGGAATGCCCGTTTATCACGGCGGGGGAGGGCATGACCGGCGCGGGGATCGCGGCGCAGGCGGCAGGAACACGGTTTGCCTTTGACCCGAAAAATAGCATCGTGACCGATGACCCCGCCGTGTACGGCGGGGCGGGACCAGTCATGCAGTACCGCATTGCCTCCGTGCCGGTGGATGTCGGCGGCGATGAGCATCATCAGAAATACATGGTGACGCTGAAATAGTTATATCGCCAAATCTGGCGATATAACTCCTGTCCCTGACAAAGTGCCTGTCACGGCGGCTACTTCCGCATGGCAGACATCGCGCAACTTGACACCGTTTTAAGGGGGTTGTTCTTGGGGCAGAAAATCGCGTCGGGCGCGGACTCCTATCGTCTCGTGCAGGCGCGGGGGAAGCTGCTGGCGTTCCAAGACCTGTCCACCGGGCGCATCACGGGTAACGCAGCGCAAGTTCTGAAAGACGACGTGCGGAAGCGGCTGGCCCAGCGGGACGCCATTCTGCGCGACCTCGCTTCCGAGATGGTGCTGCTGCTTGCGAAAGACCTAAAACAACTGACGGGGACGCAGTACGCGACTTTGGCCCAGCTCGCGGCGATGGGCCACCCTTACGCCAAAGCCCACTTCCGAGACGCGCGCGGCCGGTTCAATCCAAGCGTCGCACGAAGCAAACGGGGCAGGGGAGGGCTTCCCACCGGGCCGGGGGTCATCAACAACCAAAGTCTCGGCCCGGCGAACCTGACGGAGAGTTTTACCTATTCCGAAGCCCTGACGCCCGGCGGCATTTACGCCGTGACGGTGGAGAGCAGCAGTCCCTACGCGGGCTTTCTTGCGGCAGGCACGGACACGATGATCGGACGCGCCTACGACCAGCAGGCGGCAAGACTCGCCCATCAGCAGATTAGCGGCAAGGTGCGGGAAGCCGCCGCGAAGCTGGAAGCGCTGGGGGAAGCTGTGCCGGGCCTGAAAGCCCCAGAAGTGGATTTCAAGTTAGGGTCACTAGATAGACGGTACAAGGGGCAGTAGAGAATGGCCTACGCTGGAAAAGATTGGAACCCGCCAATGGCAACGACCTCACCTTCTATGCTACGGATACCGCGGTATCCGTAGCATAGAAGGTGTCTAGGTTTAGGCTTGCCTGCACCCATTCCGCCGCCGCCAATGTCAGAAATTGAGCGCATTACCGGCAGGACGCATCTTAGCCTCTACAACGAGCGCGAAGCCGAGCGCGAGTACGACGCTTGGATGCAAGGCGAAAATTATGAATACCTGTCGCCAAAGGTTGACGCGGACGGCTACTTGACGGAATAGAAAGTATACCATGCTCACGCCCTCTGATCTGTCGGACATTCGCACTCTTTGGACGCAGGACGACCTGCAAACGGCGACAAAGGCGTTCCTCAGAGCGCACCCGGACGCGGCGGGCGTTCCCGTTACGCGCCGCTCCCCTGCCGCCCTCATCGAGCAGCGCATCACGGACATTCTGGCCCAACGCTTAAACGCCCAGCTTGCCGTCACGACGCTCATCCCCGCTGCCCAGCAGGATTTGGCGGACCGACTGGACGCGCTGTGGGAGAATGTTGCGGTGTCGGAGTGGACCTCGCTGACCCCGCCGCCCGTCGCCGGGGCGAATATGTTTATCGGGGACATTTTGGAAACGCTCGGCGCAGATCAGCCGCCGTCCCTGATTGTGACCGAGACGCTTCCCGCCGGAGTAGACGTGGAGCGGGGGGCGCTCGGCACGGTCTCGCGCGAAAACGCGACGGTGCATATTCTCTACGTCCTGCCCTACGAAGGGGAGCGGGAGCGCCAGATCGAAGCGCTGTGCGGCGCAGGGGCGATTTCGGACCTTCTCGGAACCTACCAGCAGGACCCCGTGACGCTGTGGGTGAACGGGCAGGTGACGAGCGTTTCCCGAAATATCCCGCGCCTTGCGTCGGGGGCGCGTTTCATTCTCGGCATCGTGACCTTTACCTGCACCGCGTTCCTGCCCTACACGCGCACGACGGCATAACTACTGCTCAAACTTGTTTTTAGGTAGCCCGCACTTCTTTTGGAGTGCGGGTTTTTTGTCGTCCGTGACATTCCCCCTTCGCTCCCGGCTACTTCCGCATGACACCGCCGCTGACGCTTATCGCGTTCGCCTGGATTTTGCTAAGGAGAGAAGTATGCCCGAAGATTTGCCAGCCGAAGAAGTTACCGCTGATGAAACTGTCGTCTTTGTCTCGCCCTCTGTGACCGTTCACGGCGGACACGCACTGACCGAAGCGGAGGCAACCTTGCTGTTCCCGGCGGGCCTTCTGCGTGACACCGTGCTGGCCCAGATCGCGGAAGCTGCCAAAGCCCGGCGCGGAGCCATCGCCTTCCCTGCGCCCGATGAGGAGTGCCAGCCCTGCCGAGAAGCGCGGCTCACCGAGGAAACGCGGCTTGCCGAAGTTCACGCCGCCGAAGTTCACGCCGCCGAAAACGAGGGGCTTGCCGTTTAAGTCCGCCCAGAAGACAAAAGTAAAAGAAAAGGAAAACGAAACTCATGGCTATCCTGACTGCCAACCCCCAGTTCGGCGGCGACATCGCCGCGTATATCGCCCAGCAAGATTTGACTGCTAATCCCGATCCGACCACGCCTGCCGCGTTCACGTACACCCCGGCCAGTGCCGCGCCGGTGAAGAACGCCTATTCGCCGATGGACTTCGTGGACATCCCGGACATGAGCGCCGAGGCTGAGATGGACAACGTGATGGGCGTCGGTTACTATACCCGTCTTCAGCGCAACGTCGCCATGACCAAGCCCTCCCTGCGGTTCACCCAGAAGCTTCGCACTTCGGCGCTTTTGCAATCGGGCGTTCGGAATGCCGACGGCACGCTGAACTACTACTCGTTTTTGACTGGCAACGGGCAGTACGCCCGGCAGATGTCTGGATGTCTTTGCGAGAGCATGGACATTGACATCCCGTTTGAGTCGGGGGCCGTCACCGTGTCTATGGGCTACCAGGCGCTGTACGGCTCCACGCTCGCCCCGGCGGACGTGGCGGCGGCGGCCATCCCCGCCATGACCTATGCGCCCCTGTCGCTGCCGGTCTACTATGGCTACAACGGCATTGTTCTCATCGGCGGCGACGACTACACTGATTACGTGAAGCGCGTCCGCATCTCCGTCAAGCACGAGGTCGAGCGCCTGCCCACAAAGCAGAAGACCATCAGCGTCGCCGGCCAGCCGACAGTCATTCTCGTTTCCCGGCACCTCAAGGCCAAGCAGCAGGTGACTTCGCTGTCCATCGAGCTGTACCAGGGCATCCCGATTGCAAACGTCTCGGTGCTGTGCCGCACGAACCCGACCGTCGCCGTGCAGCTTGCCGACGCCTGCCACGCAGGGCGGTCGCTCGGCATTGCGCTGACGGACGTGTCGTTCGCTTCGGACAAGCAGAACCAGGGCGACACGACCAGCCTTCTGAACTTCTCGGCGGAAGCGGACGCCCGGAACTTCGTCATCGTCGACACGCCGCCGACCACGCCGCCGACCAGCTAACCCTTTTGGCTGGCGCAACGATTAGGCAGGGGCGAGATGAGTCCGCTCCTGCCGTCTAACTCTTCCTAAGCACTCTTGAATTATTCAGAACCCTGTGAATTATTCAGAACCCTGAAAGTTTTTACCATGAACAAAAGCCTGTCCCAAGTCTTTGCCGAAGACCGCTATCCGTACATCGCCGCTGTCGCGCTCGGCAGCGGCGCATCTCTGAAAATCCGCTACCGGGCGTTCTCGGACGGGCAGAAGATCGCCGCCTTTGAGTTCATGAAAGGCCGCCTGACAAGCCTCGGACTGCCGGGTGAGACGGCCCTGCGCGTTTTGGAAGGGGAGAGGGTTGAGCCGGAGCAGCTTGCCGAGTTCGACGCCGCCTACGCCGCCCTCGGCGAAGATGCGGCGAAACAAGCGCAGGAGGCCGGGGCACTGACACGCGCCTTCTCGCTGTCCCAAATTATCGGGTCGTGGAGCCTGCTGGAAGGCAAAGATGAACACGCGATTGATGACGCCGTGACGCCTGAAAATTGCCTCTCCCTGCGGGAAGACGTGAAGAAAGCAGTGGAGACGCTGGCGGCCCAGGCGCAGGCTCCCACCGAGGCGCTCTCTTTTTTCGGTCAGTCGCCGCGCTTCTAGCCGGAATCGCGGAGCAGCCCCGTCCGCCGGACACGAGCAAGTGGACGGACGAGGCAAGGCACACTTACGAGGAAGAGAAACGGGCGAGAGAAGAAGGCGCACGGCTTTTGTCCCTGCCGGAGAATGCGTGGGCGCAGGAAACGCTGAACCTGTACCTGGATGCCAAAGACTTCTACCGGGGACTGCGGCCCGGTGACTTGCCCCCGGCGCTCGAAGAAGCGTTTCGGGCTATCCGGCAGGGCAGTGGCGGACGCCTCGGCAACGCGCCCGTGATGTAGAGACAGCCCTGTGCCATTCGGCGCAGGGCTTTTTATTTTGATTTTTTGCTTGGGAGAATAACTTGATATGACGGTTAATGATTACATCAAGCAGATCGAGTCTATCGGCAACTCGCGTGACCTGAACGCTTTGGAGCAGACGCTTCGGGACGATCCGTGGATTGAAGGCGACCCCGCTTACCGCCCCGTGTTTGATGCTTTAGCCCGGCAGGAGACGGTGGTCAAAGAGCGGGAAGCGGCAGGGAACAAAGCCATCCGCCAAGACGAACTGCGGGCAATGATGGACGCGGTGAAGTCTGTCAGCGTTATGGGCAGCGGCATCGGCGTCAAAAAACAGGGAAGGGGAAAGACCCTGCGGACGCCGAAAGGCGTCGGCTTTTCCGTGCCGTCTGGCAGCAGTGAGAGCCTGAATGCGGAAGGGACGAACGATGCCCTGAAAGCGCCACTCGGACAATTCCTGAACGAGTACGTCTTAGGCCACATGACGGGCAACTACGTGGACCCGCACGGCAAGAGCGGCCAGCCGCAGGTTCTCACGCACGACGAAGTAGTCAATGATCTGGGCATCGTGCCGCCCGACATCGGCAAGTCGGCGCTGGAAAAACTGCTTGCGGACGCAGCAGGCGAAGGGGCCATCGGCAGCGGAGACGTTTCGGACTTCGGCAAGCAGTTCGGATTGCCCAAAGCCGTGCAGGACCGGGCAAATGTCGCCATCCGAAAAGCCGAGAAAGCCGAAGCGGGGCCATCCACCGCCAAAGCGCAAAAAGAGGCCGTCGGCAAGACTGTCGGCAAGGTGGCGGCGGATGCCCGGAAGCAGGTGACGAAGGCGTTCACGGAAGCCACCAAGCGCGAGAAGCGGATTTCGTTTCTGCAAGGCAAGCAAGAGGGCAAACGGGAGACCGAAACAAAACTGGGCATTTTGCCGGACGCCGCTCCGGGCGCAGGCGGCAACGCTCCTATCACCACCGGAAGCGATGCGCCGTTCGACAAAGAGGCCCACGATGCCATGCGGCACACGGGGGAAGTCGCCCCGCCGCGCCCGGACGACGGCCCGGCTCCGGCAGCCAGCGGCGGCAAAAAGCCGAAGTCGCCGCCCATGACCCTGGATGGCTTCCAACGGGCGCGGTCCGCAATGATCTCTGACGTGGGCGACGAATACGCCAAAGACCCCAAGCGGCGCGGCAAGATCGGCACGGCGGACTTTCGCCGAGACGTGGCGACGCGGCTTCGGGCGAACGGGATGTTCGTGGATAAGGACGGACGACAGGACGCAAAAGACCAGGCCGACGGGCGAGCAGATCTTGACGAAAGCATGGCGGCCCTGTACAAAGAAGAAATGCTGCCCGCAGAATCTTACATCGGCTACCTGAACAATAAAGGCTATGACAGCTCTCTGCCGCACGGGGAGCGCCGCCGGGCCATTCGGCAGGTCAGCAACCTGGAAGCACGAGAGTCCGCAAAGAAGTCACGGGGAACGAAAACCGAAGCCGCCGAAAAAGAGCGGCTGCTGGAACTTCGGCATAAACTCGGCTTTGTGCCGGACGACGACATGGCCTCGCACTTAAACGAGCAGGTGCAGGACAAGTCGCTTTCCCCGGCGGAGCATCTTCGCGCCCAGCACAAACTCGCCTCGTTCCAGGCGGCGCGGCAAGAGCGTGAGGAAAAAGCCGAAGCGCAGGAAGAAGTGGATAACGATCCGACCACGAAGTTCAAGCGCGAACGCGCCGAAGCGGTGTGGGACGTGTCCAACGAATTCTTGTCCGACCCGAAGAAGCGCAAACTCTACGGCGGGGCAAAGCACAAAAAAGCCGAGCAGGAAGAACTGAAGCGGCGCGGCCTTTTGACGGACGCAGACAAGGCGGCGGGGAAGAAAGGTTCGTTTGACCTGTACAAAGGCTCGCTGCTGGTCGCCGAATTCACGTCGGCATTTCGCTCCGGGCTTCAAGTCGGCAACGCGGCAGGGGCGGTGGCGACGGGGCTGACCCATGCCATTGTCGGCGCAGGGTCTTTGTTTGTCCATGCCGGGGAAACGGCGCTCGGGCTTCTTCTGTCGCCGTTCGGACGCACGGGCGGGGCGGCCGCGCATCTTGCTGGCGGCATCGGGCAGGCATTTTTGTCGGCACTGTCGGCAGGTGGGGCGGTGGTTACAGCGGGGCTGAAGATCGGCGTCGGCATTGCGAGCGGCGTCGCGCTGGGGTTGTCGGCGGGCATCGGCGCGGGCATGGGGGCCATCATTGGCACGATTGCAGGCATCGGGCCGCTGGCCGGAGCCGTCGCAGGCGCAGGGCTTGTCGCGGGCATCGGCTCTGCCATTGCGGGCCTTTTGTCTACGGTGAGCGGGGCCATTGGGCAGGCGCTCGGAGCCATTGGTACGGCGTTCGGGCAGCTTGGCGGCAGCCTCGGCTCGTTCCTTTCCAGCGTCCAAAGCGTCCTGTCGGACCTGATTGAAACCGGCGTGAAGCTATCTACCACCACGCTTGCCACCCAGCGCGGCAGCGGCATGAGCCTCGGCGCATCGTCCGAGGTTACGGCGCTGTCGCAGGTTCTCACGGGCGGGCCGGGAGCGTTCAGCGGCACGTTTCAGAATATGGCGATGATGACGCCGTATATGAAGGCCCGCGATCAGGCATACGGCGTGAAGGCGGGCGGCTCGTTTGTAGACAACCTGCCGGGACTGTTCCAGCGGTACAAAGCCTTTGGGGACGGCCCGGCGGGCGCAATGGAGCGGCGCATCATGCTGTCAGTCGTTGCGCCGGGATCGGAAGCGGCAGTCGGCGGACTGTTCTCGCTCGGCGGCGGCATGGTGAATAAGGCGGTGCAAACCGCCAAAGCCACGGCGCTGTCACCCAAAGAAGTCATGCAGAACGCGGTGCTTGGGTTTAACCTAGACGTGGTAGGAGCGCAGCTTGACCGGCTGAAAACAAAACTGTTGAGTGACCTGATGCCAGCGATTACGACCACGCTGAACGTGTTTTCTAAGTGGTTTACGGGGCATGAAGGGGCAATCATTGGAAGCCTGGAACACTTGGGCCGCTGGCTATACGTCATGCTGCCGGAGTACCTGCGGCGCGGCGGCAATGCGTTCTTTGAGCTAGGGAAGTCTATTGGAAGCAACTTGCCGCAGATCGTAGAGTTTGCGAAAACACTCTACACCGGGTTTGCCACCGTGTTCAACGCGATTGAAAGCGGCCTCGGCGGACTGATGAAGACTGTTGGGACGCTGATGGTGCTTGTGGGGGAGGTGCTGCCGGGAGGTGCTGGCAAAGGACTGATGGCATCCGGTATGGCAATGGGTGCCAGCGGGCAGAAGCTTTTGGCCGCGCCGGGACTTGACCCGAACGGGCTGGGGAAGCTGCTGGACAAACAGCTTGGCAAAGGCGACACTTGGCAGAAAGTTGGAGACAGGCTGGGCCATGCCGCGAACGAAAAGGAATACAGCTTTGACCAGTCGTTCCAGCGGAATGCCGGAAGTGAGCAGACCCGGAGCGCGGCGTTTGACCAGTACCTCAAAAATAGCCAGCCGGGAGCGGCAGGCAACAATGCCCTGACGCTGAAAGCCGACATTACAGTTCACCCGGACGAGGATAGCTTCCACCGCTTTGAGGTGCGCGTCGGTGACAAGACCATCCAGCGCATTGTTCGCGCCGACCAGCGGAGCTAGATTTTCAGGGCAGATCAACGGAGTGAATTTGCGGTCAACGCTGATCTGCGCGGACGGCAGATTCGGCGGCAGCATTGGCGCGAAGTTCTTGCCAGTGCTGCTCCTGCTGGGCAGTAGGGGACAACGCGGGCGAGGGCGGCGGCAAAACCGAGCGGTATTCTGCATGGATCGGAGGGTAATCTTTAGCAGAATAAGGCTTGACATTTATGTTGGGACGGCCTGCCGACAACACAATGGGAGGAGGCAGAACCGGCACTGACGGGACAGAGGCAGCAGGGCGAGGAGCAGTCACCACGGCAGGCGGAGGCTCGGGGCTGCAACCAGTCAGCAGGCAGGCGGCAAGCAGAACGAAGCATGAGTTTTTCATGCCTCGCTATTTTTCTTTGCCTGCTCGGTTTCCTTCTTTTTCGTGTTGCAGTCGTTCTTGACAAAAGAACATATCGCTGTTACAATACGCTATGCCACTGTCCCAGTTTGAGGATTTTCACAAGCTGACGAACAACAGTGGGGGATTCCCAGACGCGCTTGTCCCGGCAGCACAGTTTGCCCTAAAATGGCTGTATCAAATTGATTTGACCGATTTGCTGATGAACAGCACCGGCGACCTCCTGGTCGTCAGTATTGCGCTCACGGCAGAGGTCAAAGACGCAGGCGGCAACCTGCTTTTAACCGTCGCGTTCGCGGCAACGTATCTGGCAGGGCAAGATATTTTTGGCTTTACAGAATACGTCACCCGGCAGTCGGTGACGCTGACGCCGGACGTGACGGTTCTCGGCGATTCCAGCGGCAACATCATTCCCGGCGACGGCGGCGCGGGAGCCGAAAGCGGCGCAGACATCATCTTTGATGAGTTTGAGAGTCCGGTCATCGTGTTCCCGGTCCCGGCAGGGGCCACCGTTAAGATCACGTTTCACACGGCGCAGTATCCCGCGCTGGACGACATTGAGGGTCTTCGGGTCGCGACCCGGCCCGGCGGCGGCTTCTGCACGGGCTTCCGGCACGGCTCGGACGGACAGGTGCATCTTGCGTATTCAGGCAGTTCCGGAGTGCCTACGGCGGCGGCGATTGACCGCACACGCACTTTGCAACCGCCGGTGACGCAAGACTGGAAGCCGTCGGGGAAAGTCACGCTTTTGCGGTCGGCGCACGGCACAAGGCAGTCCGCGTTCTACAGCGAAGCAGGCAGCACGACGTGGCAGGTCAGCGACGACGGAGGATTGAACTACGACATGGCAACGATCTTTGCCGGGTACGCGCCGCTTGGCGCAGTGCAGCGAGACGGCGGCTACAAGCTGCTCTTGTCGGACAGTGGTGGCAATCCGTTCATCGGCACACTGGACCGCACCGGGAAAGATTACCCGCCGTCCCCGATTACGGTTCCGGCAGGAGTGAAGTTGGCAGAAGGGGTGCTTTTGGGACAGGACGGCGGGGGCTTAGACTTTTTCTATTCCGGCGCGGCAGGCGTCACGCACCTGCACTCGGACGACGAGCTGATATGGAGCTAACATGAAAATTTTCGGTCACACGCGCGGGAACACGGTTTTGCGTTATGTTCGCTACTTCGAACACCAGAACGGGCGCAGTTTGTCGGCTTTGACGTGCCGGGGCTTTGCAGGCGGCGGCACGATTATCCTGCGCCCGTTCTGGTGTTCGAAGTAGCGATTCTGCGCTGGCTGGACAGCGGCAAGAACTACCGACCAGAGTTTCGCGCTAGAACCTACCGGGTCAAGCTATGACAACTCCGCGCGGCGCTTACTGCCGGGTGCTGACCGCTCAGGCGTATGCCCAAAACGGCGGCGCACCCGGCAACGAGTGCTTGGACATTCTCAGCCAAAGCCGCGCCGCGCATACGGGACTTTCTAATGCGGCGTTCTGGGCGCAGGCGACGCTGTCTTTGTATACGCCGATGCCGGAGTTCCACGCGGCGCACTGCCTTCTTGCGGACACGGCGGCGGGCAAGTACCCCGTGTCGGACACGTCCGGGTCGTCTCTGCCGACGGTCAAGTGGAGCCGGGTATCGGGCAGCGTCAACGCGCAATCGTGCCTGCCGGACGGAAGCCCGGCGGTGCATGAGATCAAGATACTCGACAGTGACCCGGCGGGCAGGCAGTCCGGCCTGCCGTGGGCGTTCCAAACGGTTGACCTCGGCGAGTGGAAGAACGATGCAGATGCGGCAGGCGGCGGCAGCTTCGGCAAGAACCGGGGTATCGGCGTCACGGTAAAGCTGGGTTCTTCGGACACGGACGACACAGGCGATACTTCTGCCGATGGGCCGCCCGTGACGCCGCCGGCCACGGCGTCCGACGGGTCTTCCCCCGGCGACGTGCGCGTGACGGTGGGCAATATCTGGTCGGTGCTGTTTCCGGCGGGCAGCGACCCGGTGTTCGAGCAGCGGTTTCCGCACCGGGACGAGGATGGAACAGCCCATGAATGGGTGCGGCTTCACACCTTTGCCGGGGCGCAGCCTTTGTCGTCTGACGCGGGCGGGGCAAAGTTTTTGGTGACGTTTTTTATCATCGCCGGGCGGCTGCTGGTGAACTGCGGCGGCAGAAGCCTTGCCGCTGACGCCTTTGTCTATTACGCGCCTGACCCGTCAAAGTCCGGCAACGGAACGCAGTATAAGACTCTGACGATTGCCTCTGCGCCGGTGCGGGTGACAGGGCGGGCCGGGGGCGGGCCGCGCTGGATCGGGTTGCGGCGCATTGTCTGGGGGACAGCCAGGATGCAGAATGCCCTGCGCCTGCAAGACGCGACGGTTGCCCCGGCGTCTTTTCCCGGCCCACCGACCGCCGGGGAGTTTGTTGCCGTGCGGTATGCGCCTGCGCTCGGCGGAGACGTGACCGTGACCGGGCAATGCACATCGCCGACGCTAATGACCTACACGGCGGTTCTCACCAGCAGCCCTGGCGGGCAGGAGCCGTCAGGATTAAAGCAGGTTTTCTTTCATTCGCCGGGGCAGGATGCCGGCGGCAATAATTCACCGGTGGACTACGGCGGGGCGGTGACGCATTACCGCCTGCATCTGCCGGAGCCGAACTTTTCCGGCACGGGAACGCTGTTTGGCAGCCGCTCCTACTGCGAAGTGACGTTTGATAGCTATGAACTGGACAAACTGGCGGCAGCGGCGGGAAGCGTCTGGCAACGGGATTTAGCGGCGTATGCCCCGGCGACGTTTGTGACAGGCAGCTACTTGGGGGATTCGGTAGGAAACTTGACGACTGAGGAAGGGCCGCGCATCCTCGGCTACTGGGAAAAGCCTTCCTTTGAGGCGCGGGGCTTTAACGACAACTCGCTGACGCTCACGCTCTCCGATGCGTCCATTCTGCTCCACGAACCGGCGGCTATCATTGACACGTCGTTTCGGCCACTGGATTTACTTTTTCCGGCAGGCGCGGACACGGTGTACGGCTACCACGGGGTGCAGTATATTCTGGGCAAGTGCATTTCGCAGGCGGCGGCGCAAGCCCTGAAGGTTTTTATGCCGCAAGACTGGTACTCGCTGACGGCGCTGAAAGTGTCCGCGCTGGTCAACGGAGAGGTTCCCACCAATGATTTGCCCTTGTTTGCGCCGCCTTACGGCAAGTCTGCCGACGAGTGGCTGGCGGACATTCAGGCGTTTGACTTTGCCGCGTTCTACTGGGCTGGAGAGACGGCGGTGTACGGGCAGTATGACCTCATTGTGGCGGGCCTGCCGGCGCACGACGCTTACACGGGCCAGGACAGCGGTACAGGCCTGCCGTCCGCCATGCCGCTTTCGGACACGCAGCTTACTTGGATCGTGGAAAAGGCCGGGAACACGTTTGACACGGCAAAAGACTTCAACGACTTTTTGTTGCAAGGCCGGCCTCCCGGCGCAGGCGACGCTTCCACGCAGCTTGGTGTCCCGCCGGTGCAGGCGCGGGCGCGGGACGCGGTTCGCATCTCGCAGTCGTGGCAGCGAACGAAGCTGATTTCGGGGGCCATGTTCTATGACCCGGACGTAGCAGGCCAGCTTGTGCAGACTGCCAAGCGCTTGTCTGCCGGAGCAAAGGCGGCAGAGCGGTACGAGGCGACTTCGCCATTCCCGCACCCCGCGCTTTTCTGGGGTCATAAGCTGACGTTCCACGGGGGGCAAGCGGCGAACCTGGACGGCAAAACGCTTCGCATCGTAGACCTCGTGGAAGAAGGCAACGGCAACTCCAAAGCCACCACAACCTTGAAGCTGGTGGAAGTTATCTAGATTGAAGCTGGTGGAAGTTATCTAGGATTATTGCTTGGAGGATTTATGGCAGACGACACGAGCGGCATTCAACTGATTGGGAACACGCGGGAGCGAAGCCTTCGGACTTCGCTTGTGGAGAATGCCCGGCTTGGCGGGGACTACGCGGCGCGGCAGGACGGCAACACGGGAACGGATACAGGTGACGGAAACGGCTACTGGAACGGAACTGCCTACGTTTCCTACTTCCAGTTCGGCGTGTCTCAGTTCGGCGACGGCAGCGTGTTCAAGTAGAGGAGATTCTACGGAGCCGTTGACAGAGTATCCCGCGTGGGTGTGCGGCGAGTGCGCGGAGGAAGCCGGGGGACGGATGCCCGAAGGACACCTGGCGACGTTCCACCACGGACGCTGCGGCGTGTGCGAAAAGAAGGCGGCGGTGACGGAACTCAGGGATTTCCGCTATCCTGCGCTGGAACGCCTGAACGCGGTCCGTGCAAAGCTGCAAAATGCGGCCCCGGCAGGCAACAAGCCGGAAGAAGTGCTGGAGACGGAATATGCCTATTAGCTTAGAGGTTGAATATGCCTACTAGCCCGCAGTCGCTCGGCCCGTTCCCCGTGTCCTACGCTCCTAACCCGTCTACCGCCGCGCTGACGCTGACTGAGGGCGGCGTAACTTACGGTCCGTATCCGGCCACAGTGAGTCAAAGCGGCGGCGTCTACGCTCTGTCGGCGTCTACATCCGACCCCGTGACCGCTGGGAATGTTTCCTTTGTGCCGGGCGACTGGCCGCCGCCGCAGACCGACCCGTCTACGTTTGCGGCGCATCCAAGCACGCTGACGGAGGACGGCTCGCTGGCTCCGTCCGTTCCCGTGCCGCCAGGCGGTTCTCTGCCGGGAAGCGGCGGCAACCTGCCGGTTCCCTACGGACTAGAAGCCGGGTACACCGCCGGGGCGTCGCCCCTTGCCTCGGACTTTGATCTGCTGTCCCTGCTCGCGCAAAACGGATTGGCCGGGGCGCTCGCGGCCATCGGCGCAGGAACCTACGGCGGAGGAACCTTCGGGCAGGCATCGGGACTGTCGCTGCCCGTTGCCGCATGGCAAGGCATTCTTCCCGCGTCGTCCACCCGCACGGGCTTTGCGGCGGGCAGTTTTGCGGGACAGACGCTTGCCCTTCCCGCCTCGTCGTCATTTGTCGTCTACGCCGCGCCGGTGGTCGCTTCTCTTGCTGGCGCGGCGGCGTATGACACGGCGGAAAGCGGACAGGCGCAGCTTACGGTGGTGACTGACGGCTCGGTCCCCGACGGCGGACTGCCGCTGTTTTCCGGCACGTCCATCGCTTCGGTGATTTCCGGCCTGACTGATTTGCGGGTGCTTGTCGGCGCGGCGGTGCTGCAGGCGATAGCGGCCATCAACGCGACGCTTGCGGCAGTAGAAGCCGCCATCGGCGCGGCGTATTTCCCGGCGCAGGGCAGCGCGGCGGCGATTCCCAATGCGGTAACATCCCGGCTGACGGCTTTAGAACAAGCCGGGCTGGGCGGGCCGACGGCGGGGCTGGTGGTCTTCTGGGGGCTTCTCGCCCGGTCTCTGACAGACCCAACGAGCCTGCCAGCCTACATCGCCGCACAAATCCCTCCGGCCCAGCCGCCGCCGACGCCTGCGCCCCTTGTCGTAGACGTGGAGTGCGTCAACACCTTGAAGTCGTTTGGCATGATTGCTGACCTCGGCTACGCGCAGGTACAGGACGGAACGCTGACCAACGCCGCGCTGATTGCAAGCCTTGCGACTGCCGTGGACGTTTATTTTTACGACCCTCGCATTCACGGACTTGACCCGACCAAGATTGACACGGTGCATACGACGCCGGGGATCATTGACCAAGTGACAGGGTGGATTGGCTGACTATGATCTACAACGCTCCCTTGAACAAGAACGCTTTGACGGTGCGCTTCGCCGTAGAACCCGGCTTCCTCAAAGGCCACTGGGTTGTAGACCGGCTGGCCCAGGAAGTAGCGCGGCAGGTTTATGCAAACAAAGTTTACCCGCCGTACCGCATTCGGTTCTGCCTGTGGTTCGCTTGCCGGGAAGACGCGGAGAGAGATGCAGCAGAAAGGAACAAAGAACTATGCCAGAAACTAGCTTAGACGAAGCGCGGGAAGCGGAACGGGTACGCCTAGAACAGACCGGGGAAGTATCGGCCCATGCCTTCAACCTCGGCTGGCAGGCGGCGTTTGAGTACACGAAAAACTGGGCGACGACTGACTGGAAGCCGATAGAGGTTTTGGAAATTGCGGATGTTCCGCCGCCTGCTCGTGAGCCGGACGAACAGGTGATGATAGGTTACGGCCTAAACTGGACGTCGATGCTGTATGCTGACCTCCCCTCATGCGAAACAAAGATGTTTATTCATCAGCACCCAAACGTCCTAGCAGTCTTAGAAAAACTGCCCGCAAAGATAGTGGAAGTGTTTGGCGAGAACTTCGCCGTTTCTCTTTGGCTAGAAGACCAGCCTGGTAATGGGCAGGCAGTTCTTTGTTGCGCTATTGGGCTTACTGGGAAGCGCTTTGAGTTGTACGGAGGATCAGCCCGCTTCTCTGTGTGGGAGAAGAACTTCCTTTTTGATGAACTGGAAAAAGAGGCGGATTACAAGATTGTAATTTTTGGCAAGACGCTCGACAATGGCCCTACCCATGACCCGTTCGGCGTGTTTTCCGGCAAACCTGACCCGGACGACCCAGGATACATTTAATGGCAGCCGTCCGCACAATCTCAAACGCGGTCTACCAAAGCCTCGCGGCGAATGACGACGGCTCCACGGCGCAGGTTCCGATGGGACTGACGCTGAACTTCTTCGGCACGTCGTACACAAAAACTTGGGTCAATAACAATGGAAATTGTTCATTCGCGTCTGCCAACGGCGTCTACACGCCCTACACGCTGACGGCGGCGCTCGCCAATCCAATCATCAGTCCTTTGCTCTGCGACGTTGACACGAGAGCGCAAGGCTCCCCGCTGGTGCAGTACGGAACAGGCGTGATGGCGGCAGGAGCAAACACCGGGCGTCCTGTCTTCATCGTCAACTGGCTGGCGGTCGGGTACTACGCGGAGAAGATGGACAAGCGCAACTCGTTCCAGCTTCTCCTGATAGACCGCTCGGACATCGCGCCGGGCGACTGCGACTTGGAGTTTAATTACGGCGACGGCACTTACGGCGTCGGGTGGGAGACCGGGGAGGCATCGGGCGGCAGGGGCGGGCTGGGAGGCGTGAGCGCGGCAGCGGGATATTCCGGCGGCAGCGGGCAGTACGGCACATTTTTGGAGTTTCCCGGCTCGCGCATTCCCGGCAGCTTCCTGAATAACAGTTTTCAGACGGGGCTGATTCACAACACAGGCTCCCCGGACGGCATCAAAGGGCGTTACCTGTTTCCGATTCGCGGCGGCATTCCCGCCCCGCCGCCGCTTCCGCCCCCTGCGCCCGGCCCGGTCAACCTCATTCCGCCGACGTTCCCAACGGGCGATTTGTCGGGC
>JAABUO010000742.1_pt1 | contig 53056 bp, 61 predicted proteins | sample 5559291 | NCBI WGS metagenome assembly JAABUO01 (sample SAMN10711878, study PRJNA513372) | rock metagenome | isolation source: Antarctica rocks | place: Antarctica: Victoria Land, Finger Mt sud | reverse complement strand
GGGGTGGGATGTGGACGCGAACGTGGACTAAGGAGGTTTGGGGGAGCGAAGGGGGTTTTATTCGGAGGTGGAGGGTGTTTAGATTATGAGGGAATGGTCGTAGATGATGCACTGCCGATTGTAATCACTGACAAGACTTTGGCCTCCAGAAACCTAACAGACAATGTATACAAATATAAATACACACATATAGAACACCAAACATTCAATGCTGATGCCTCTTATGCATATCAATAACCTTCTGCACCTCGTCATAGCTGCCCATGAAAATTCCAGATCGATCGTGGATATGCTCCGGTACGATCGTCAGCATTCGTTCCATGCGGCTGTTGACGGCTTGGCCGCCGGCTGGGGAGGAAGTCAGCTTCGGGTTTAAGTTCCATTGAGGGAAGGATAGGATCGAGTGCGTGATGGGACATACCATTCTCAAAGACCATGGCCATGGGGGCACATTCGTAAAGAATTCTCAGTTTCCCCTTGGGGCTCTTCTTGTCTGCTGGATAGGCGAAGATGCCTCCGTACAACAGTGTTCTGTAGGCGTCTGCCACCATACTTCCGATATACCGAGCGCTATACGGTTTCCCGTCCTTCTCAATGGGATACTTCAAGCTGTTGAAATACTCCTTCACCGGTTCTTCCCAGTACAGGCTGTTTCCCTCATTGACGCTGTAAATGGCGCGAGATTTGGGGAGCCGCATGTTCGGGTGCGTAAGGATGAATTCGCCCAGGGCGTTGTCCATGGTGAAGCCATTGACGGAGCCGCCCCTCATGGTGATAACGAGTTGGGCGCTGGCGCCGTACATGGTGAATCCACTAGCCACCAGCTCACTCCCTGGCATAAGCAGTTCTTCCTCTTTGCCCTGGCTGCCCTCTTTGAGCTTGAAGATGCCAAAGATTGTCCCGACGCTCACCCCGGCATCCAGATTGCTACTTCCATCAATTGGATCGCAGACCACCGCATACCTCGCCTCGGGATTCTCGTCGAAAACAATACAGTTTTCTTCTTCTTCGCTGACCAATAGTCGGCATTTCCCCGACGTACGCATGGCGGCCACAAAGAGATCATTACCAATGACGTCGAGTTTCTTTTGCTCATCGCCGGTGGTGTTGGAGGAGCCAGCCAAGCCTGTGAGGTTGATGAGGGTGGCGCGGCGGATGTAGTAGGCTATGGATTTAAAGGAGAATTGGAGGGCATGGCAGAGGAGGCTGAAGTCGTGGAAGGGTTAGCAATGGACTGTGCAGGGAGGGGAAAGAGGAATGTTTGAAGGGAAAGAAGAGGGTTTACGTAAAATCTCCGGTGGCTTCGCGGTGCTTGGATTGCTCTTCGGTGAGAAAGCGGGTGAGGGTGACGATGTCGGTGTTGATCTTCTCTTGGGGTAGAGACGGAGCGTCGCCATTTGCATGAGCCATGGTATTGATCCTGACTTAGCAAGTGTCGAGCAGTGGGCGAGGCGGAAGGAGTCTATTGGAGATTTTCTGATATTTCACAAGGTGGAGTACTTGTTCTTTCAGCGATGGGCGTAGAGTGTTATGGTATGTGATGGACTTTGGAATGAGTTGGAGTAGTGACAGGAGCCCGGTTCCATTGCTGTCGGTGGTATATTACTGCCAGCAGTATCTATGCCATGACGCTGACAGATGTCAAAAAGCTCCAGTGCTCCGCCTGGAGAAACCCCGCGACCTCGGCCCCACCTCCGGACCCTCACCCACCCGGTTTCAGCCGCGTGCTCCTACAAGCTCCGAGTACTACGCTCAATTCGGGCGCTTGGAGATGTCTCGCATTTCCCTTTGCAAGACGAGATAGATTCGGATATAGTTGAAGGTTCAATGAGCTATTGCAGATGATCGTGCATGGCGCGAACAATTCGTTGGCTTATGTAATAAGAAAAGGTGATGTCCGAAGAGTTCTTCAACGCCCCAGCGGAACACTCGATTTGTATAAACTCTGGAGGTCTCGAGGTCTAGTTAATAGACGGATCAGGGAAACTGGCGAGGAAAGGAACACTAGTAAGCAAGGTGTAGATAAGTGAAATGAATATTTGCAAAATGAGGAGGACAAGCTGGCCCCTTTTCGAGATACAAATAATCATGTGCCCAAGCGTCAAGGGATTTGCTCGACCAAAGTGCCGGTGGTACAATGTTGCATTAGAGGCTAGGCGTGTTGTTAACAAGGTGTCTGGGAATAGATGGCCTGGGGGGGGCGTGCATCAGGAAAATGCAGGTCGGGATGTGGATGCAAGTCGGTAGGGGAATGGGCCATACTTGATGAAATGGGTGATTGACTGTGGACGAAAGTCTGAAGACTGCTGAGAGCCAGTTGATAAAGAAACACGAGGTAGGAGAGCGTCCATGCGCCAACGGACCACTCAAGTCGGCAACCCTAGTGATTGACAAGAACAATAGCAGCAGATGAGTGTCTGTCGATGTATGTCCGTCGGCATCGCAAGTGGCCTACAGGGAATGAGAAAAGGTTCTTCAAATTGAAACGGGTCACACCACACCCAAGCCATGCAATCAACACGCCAACTCGGGTTGACGCCAACGTCCTTCGAAGGAAGAACGAGGTAATGACTGATACTTCATGCAAGTGCACTGCGCTGGAACCTTGGCTCTTGTAGATTCATTTGGTTTTCGCATGGGCTTAGCAGATGGACTTGACAAGAACAGGAAATTATAATTATGGCTATTCATACGTCCGCCGACAAGAGCACTCCTTTTGGTTTTCTTATAAACATTCGCACCTCGGTAGTTATAGTGCCTTGTCCTGAACAGCGGTTTCACGCTTTCCTCCTACATCATTCATAGCTGTAAGGGAGTAAAGATACCTTACATACTCGAACGGGCCGGCTTGACCTATAGCGGCACGTGGAGATACGTGGACACAACGACGTAGGCAAGCACCTTTGGGCCGTATCTGGCCCGTTGGTCGCGATGTACCGCCTTGGTCGTACGGATTAGAAACACAGCGGCAGACAAGACAAAGGACTACTTGAGTGCACTTGAGTGAAAGGCACGCTTCCTTGCAGATCGAACCAACTCTTTTACTTTGGTAAGGCGTATATCAAGACATATTTAGAAGAAAGCGCCCACCAAGGCCGCCATTGTCTTTTATCAATCTTTTAATGATCACTTTCTTTATGGCGGCGTGTCGGTGATGACACTGCGAGAAGCCGTACCTCAGGCTGACAGCATGAACCGAGTGAAACGAGCGCTGTTTTGGAAAGTCTAAGGTACCTTTGGGCGCCTTCTGACGGTTAAGATGTTTTAGGGTGCTGGAAGTAACAACAACAAGGTGCTTACTTTAGGGATTCCGTTATCCCGTAAGGTAGTCTTACAGTTAAGTGATGGGAGATGACTGGGCGGAGTTGGTACTTTACCTTCAGTAGTAGGTATGCCTTGGCGGCCCCCTTTTCACCGGCGAGCCTGTAAAAAGTATTACAGTTAGATACAGTCGGAGGCAGTTAAGTAGGCGCTTTGGAGCCGCTCCCTCTGCCGAGAAGAAAGCTCCGTTGTTGACTTGTTGCCTTGCTTATTCGAGCCTTTGACCGTCAATTGCAGTAGGTAAGCACGGCAAGGTACCTTATGCAGTAAGTGCTGCTTAGAGCGCTGCAATTACAAATCTTTCCAACAGATCGGTTGGCGCGGTTCAGCCTCTGGAGTCTCAAGTCTCAAGTCTCAAGTCTCAAGTGGTATGCAGCCGAACCGTGGCATGGCATGTCTCTTCCGTTTCCGAATTCCGAATCAGTCGACAGTCTTCTTCCGACTACTCCATTGGGAATCCATCATCGGGTCATGCGGGTCAATGCTCTTCCACTACCAAGAGCGCTAGAATTCTTCAATCATGGTAGATGTAGGATGATTACCTACCCACTCTACCCTACCATCCATCATACCTTTTACCTACGGAAGTGTACGGGGTAGTGTAGCATTCATCTCGTGGACCTTGTGGGCCAGTGCTTCCAAATAGTGTGGCTCATCATCTAGACGCTCGTGCCCGTACTCGTACACTGATCCCTCAGCACAGCTGCAACGTGCGAGTAGGTAGTACTGTGAGTAGAGAGAGTAGCACGCGTACATGTGGCTTGGATGTACCACAATAGCAGGGAAGGTTTTCACATGGAAAATCCGAGCATTGATTATTTGTGGCGGAATAGGTCACTAAGGTAGTAGGAGCTGAAGGGCATGATGGGACCGGTGGATTGATTGGCCCGGAGAGTTGTCCTGGATGGGAGCTGGTGATTCTACTTCGGTCAGTGATTGATCCACCAGATCTCTGTCGTGTGGATACCGTATTCCGTACTCCGTACAAAAGTGGCAACTGGACAAGTGGCCAACCTCGGCTGCTGCGGGGACGGAGGGGCAGACTAGCCTCGCCTCGCCTCGCCTCAGCCTCTTCTCCCGCACCCAATCGACTTTGCTCAACTTGACGATCTTGCACAAGGCAAAAGAGAGAAATGCGATCGGTGTCGAGTGCGTCGTGCAAGCTCTTCAGCGTGCAGGTAGTACGGAGTAACCTTGGCCTATTTCTGGCCCAACCCTCCTTGTCTCCAGCGCCGAAATCCGAGGCTGAAGAAGCAACGGGAAGCGAGAACCCTACTACATATTCTACTCTACATAAGGTCCCTACTACGTACTTAGAACTAGTACCTTAAGGTAGGTAGTAGAGCACGGTCCGGATGATCAACAGCAATGACTGGTACAAAGTCAAAGGCGGAAAGGAGGGTCCAGAAGGGGGATCACCAGGTGTCCCAAGCATCCTCCGCATCTCGTTGGACCAGAAGACATCTGCTGAACGCAACCCCACGGTGGGATAATGTGCAAATGTGGATATGTATTGACGGCCGAGAGCCTTCGTCCGGCAGCCACCAACCACATGGACCATCTTCCTCGACTTGTACATACCTTACCCTTCGGTCTTGCGCATTACACATGCCAATATCTATCTACTCCGTACCTACCTCCCTAACTAAGACAGTGGGATCGAGTGTTATAAACTCATGTCATCCCCTCCTCTCCACTCCAGTCGGGAAACTCCAATGCCCCCGTGACTTCTGTTCAACTTTGGCAACGTGGCCTTGAATCGTGGTCGCAGTCCGGTCAAGCGGCTCTTCTTCACCTCCCATCATCCGGGACCACCTTTGGGCTTCTCTGCAGTTTCATCAACCAACAAGCTACGAACCACCCCCTTGCGCCTGGTCAGGTGTCATCGTTATAGTTGGAAGCCTCAAAAGACCAACCGATGTGATCTCATCCGTCTCATTGGACCGACCGAGAGTGAAAAGAACAAGGTGAAACGCGTCTTTATTTCGAGTCATCACGGACGCGCACCCCCTTATTCCGTATTGAGTCTCAGGTATGGAAAACACGACAAGATGGCTCTCTATTCGCTGTCTCAGGATGCTCGTTGGGGCGCGCGCTAAGTGAAGGTTTAGGCTGTTCTCGGTAGCCAATCACGCGAGTTCGATATCCTCCTCCCCAAGTCGGTCAACAGACAACAGGCGCACAGTCTCCCTCCAGCTGCCACCCGCCAGGAAGGGGGAGGCAGAATCTGCAACCAGTATTCCCGTACCCGTGAATACTATATTCGAACTCCAAGCCAGTCGAACCCCGTGTACCGTTTAACCTTCAGACACAAGAGTGGGGCATGTGCACCAGGGTCATCTTGCTTCCTCCATCTTCTCAGAGTCTTAAAGATCGTTCACTCCCACTTCCTCTGTGAAACAACAAGCCGAATACCTTTCCACCCGGTTGTTCGACACTGACACCAACTAATATTCACCGTTACAACAATCCCTATTGTCCTTCACGTCTCCGCCTCACTGGTTTGAGGTTAATAAGCGATATCCCGTCCGACATTCACAAAGAGCTTGTTGTTCTTATTGTTCCAAAGCCATTCAACAACTGAGCCGCAAGCCTCTCCACTCGACTCATCTCCAGTCCAACGGCCAGATAGGTGTTCAGTGTCCACCAACCTGCAAACTATCCCGCTTAGGACTCGGAGCCCCCAATTGCCAACCCCAGGCATAGCCCGAGGCTTTTGACCAACCTAAATCCAACCCCCTAGCGGAATCATCAACGAACTTTGCCGTAACCCTATTCAACATCGCCGATACCCCCAATTCAACCTCGCTTCTTCCGCTGGCCGGATTTTTCAGAATACTCTTAATTATCCGAAACGGGTAGGGTCCTACCGTTCGACGTTTCCATTTTCTCCACCGCCCCCGACATAACATTCTGCTATTCGATCGTGTGTGGTTGCATAGACGACTTTACGATCAACGACGTTCTACGATTCTTGCAAGGTTTAATCATAACCGTCGTCGGCAAGCCCGCCCCCAGTCCCAGGCCCTTAATCCATTGTAGCAATCTCCCCTGGTACCATCATCACATTTGGCTACCCCGGATCAGCCTTGAACACATCTGACAAAGGTTAATTCATTCAACGTTCACCATAAGCCTCGACACCATTGTCACTACTGTGCACCACGTCACTGTTCAGGTCAAGGTTGCTCTTTATTTATATTCATATTATATCTGAGCACTTCCTACGAGTTTTTTACTTTTAGATCATCTACAAACATGGCAAGCTCTAGATCACCTCAGGCCCAGGCAGCATTGGATTGCTTTGTGATGCAACCGGTGTCATCGTCAATGGTGTCTTACCTGGCAGAGAAAGCTACTTCAGTCATCCGTTGCGAGCAACGACGCCCTCAAACCAACAAGAACCTTCCTCTAACGCCGCCATCAACACCGCCTCAGGATGGTGAGCTCCGCTCGCCTCTGCAGCCGACACTACCATCATTGGAGGCCTTCATTCAATCCCTAGTGGACCGATCTCACGTCCAAGTTCCTACCCTTATGAGCTCGCTTATCTACCTCTCCCGCCTGCAGCAAAAACTTCCTCCCGTCGCCAAGGGCATGCGTTGCACTGTTCATAGGATCTTTTTGGCCTCACTTATTCTTGCCGCAAAGAACCTCAACGATTCTTCACCAAAGAACAAGCACTGGGCCCGCTATTCGTCCGTCAAGGGCTATGAGGGATTCGGCTTCTCAGTCACTGAAGTGAACCTGATGGAAAAGCAACTTCTCTTCCTCCTAGACTGGGACCTACGAATCACGAACGACGACCTCTTCACTCACTTCGAACCATTCCTTGCACCTCTCCGACGACGCCAAGAACAGGCCGAATCGAAACGGCGCGCCCACTTAGGAGAACGGGACTTGAACACTCTACAACAGCGTCCTCACTACTCGAAACCCCAACCTCTTTCCGCTCCCTCTACTGTTTCCCTCCCTGCGCTGCCACCCGCAGTCGGTGTCTATGCCTCGCCAGCGGGCTACAGCTCCACCTCATACATATCTGACTTGGAGCGATTCTCCTCATTTCCAGAACGGCCGAATCGGCCAATACGTCACCCTCACCACTCTCGCAATCGCTCTATATCTCCTCCGTCTGCTGACGCTGTCCCTAGCCTTGTTCGCCCTGGCACGGCAGACACATGCGATTCATCGTCTCGGGCGTCCTCCACATCGCCTCCAGCAACCTCGATTGGTACGCCTGCGTCAAGCGTCTCCAGTTACGTTGATTCCTACATCCCAAGTATTGCAGACTATAGTAGTCCCGGTGAGAGCTTGTACCGTTTGAAGCCTATGATAGGCGGTCGTCAGCTCAGCTACGGCCTCGAAGAAAGCCCGAAGAAGAAGCCTAAGATGGCGGACGGGGGTATCATCTCCCGTTTCTTGAACTCGGCCAGGCAGACCGGGGTCTATCGAACCCGTGCCTGATGGTGGTTGTTGAATTATGTGACTAAGCGCATGCATACCTATCGGGAGTTTCTTATGTTATTGATACCACATCACTAGCAAGCGAGCGAGCATTTTATGGAGTTATTTGCATCTTTTCCGCAGTGGGAAGAAGACATGGCAGCCTGATATCATACTACCTAGACTAATTGGCTAGTATGTCGAGATGTTGGGCAAGAAGATGGATGGCCATCTACTACCCAATATTCCCCTCGGAGAGAATCATCAGATCAAATCTACAATCACATTTCGAAGCTTAGAGGCAAGATCTACATAGAAAATCTTTGATATTCGAAAGGAGGGTTGCTCATCGTGAATTTGATGCCTTGCTCACGTTGACTCAGCTGACCCAATCATTTGATCTTTGCAGAAGTAGGGAGACTATGCCTCGACGTGACTGTGCAATGTGATTCCCGCACGAAGGATACCTTTTGGTGGACATGAGCCTGAGACTGTCAGCTGATGTGTTTGCCGTTGGTGTGACTTGGAGTCAGCTGGAGAATTCCGGAAATTGGAAGCGTTCGAAATCCATGATCACGTGTGCTGGATTACAGCGCTAACGTATTTAGCGCACACTTTCTATGTATGGTCCGGAATTTTCAACCAAGCTTCAACATCCCAAACCTCAAGCTCACAACCACCCAAGATGCAGCTCGACGCCATTAAGTGTCTGCCCAATTGCTCGATGTTCTATGATACCTATCCTCCCTAGATATGTAAGTCTGCAAGATCTGCTATCATCCCCTGCAGCCTTTCCGAATTTCCTGATGATTTGTTCAAACCGCAAACTAGAGTCTTTGACCTCAAGGGGCATGAAACTTTATGCACACGTCAGTCTGATATTGAGAATCAACGCTCATAATAACATAATAGCCAGGCCCTTGAAACGGAACTGACAGGAATCCAGGTTTTAGCTCTCCGACCTCAAAGTGCGTTGTTCCCCCCTCACCCTCTACCTTATGACAAACCGTTCGAAAATAGAGCGCGGATGATCACTCGTACACTGTACGCTGGAAATTACCGACTGAGGCATTCAATGTCTTTGACGACACCAAATGGCTTAGACTGAGCTCCACATTATCTTTCACTGGAGATGCATGATAGAAGGAGGCAGCACATTTAGTAACGCAACCCTGTTTTCAATATAGGCTGGATTACTCCTACCATGCAAGCCACGAAGCCACTCGTCTACTTGCAGAATCCTGCAAAACGCAAGACTATCCAAACCGGGGGTCAACGGTACAGGGCTTGGTGAATGGCGCTTGGAGCTGCCCGATTAAGGATGACACTTCGGCCCCTAATACATGGGGTTATCGTTTGCAGAACATCCTGAGTAGGCCCTGAATAATTCGGCCCAATGGCATATCAATCGCTTGGATATTGGGGGCTGAGTAGGGTGTGTATGCAATCTTATTTTGTTGCTTACATATGATGGTTCGAAAAGATGAACGGCACTGGGCTCCGATATTCGCAATGAATGGATATGCCATTTCGCGGCAGGCCTAGAAAACCTCGCCCACTGAACACCCATTTGATATGGCATCGCTCGATCCTTATCTAGGCCTTGTCCATGGCTGATATGTCTTGATAAGCAGAGTTCCGCTTGACACCGGTCGCACACCCGAAAGGCTTGATCACGCCCCAACTTGGAACACAAGCCCGTACATCGTGTAGAATTTCAGCACACCATGAGGACTGAATAAGCGAAGAATGGACGCTGTTAGGTACCGTCGAGCTCCAAGGTTCTGAGAATTAGTTTCCACCAAAATCCGGTACTGGATGAATACTCGGCGGACGTGGCAAGCTCATAGAGCCCCGAAAGCTTACCTATGTACTTATCGCTCCTCACGGCGGCACAATGCCTTTCGGTCCTCGAATGGTTTCTAAAGATTAATTATCAACAGACGAAAGTAATATTCGAACATTTCTTTACGACGCCCCATTATTTCATGATGAACATTTAGATGACGAGTCTGATTCGGGTTTCCGATGTAGACAACCTTTTTATTATACCATTCATGCTTTTCTGATCAAGTATTGTACTTCTTCAAGTCGCCATTACCTGTAAATTGTCTCCGCTAACCAATATCAGTCCTAAAAGGAGAACAGCGGTAGACTCAGATGGCGGTTTGACTCCGTACTAGGTGGCCTTGTCGGAATGGTACGTCTTAGCATCTCGTTCTCTATCAAGGCTCTTAAATGATGATCTCAATACATCCAAATGACAAGCATATGTCCAAGCTGGCTTGACCGCTAGTGAAGACGAAACTGTTCGTACTGAACTACTTCTACATTTCACGAAGTTGTTTCTACGCCTCGGCACCAAACTTACTAACATTGTACTCTAGGCAAATCAGCATCTACGATCACCTTGATACAATCTGTGTATTGGAGCATATATAAGGTGTGTTTGTCCCCTTGCAAAACTATCCCTCCAGGCCTTGCCTTGTTACATGATGATCAAACTATACAATCTCACGACGGTCGGCATAGCTACAAGTTAGCTTTGATGAGGTTTGCCCTTGACCGGGCTTTAGATCTGATACATTCCTCCTTCAACACGACGCGTCACTGCTGTCCGGGGTGAAGCCCTATCATATTGAAAATCTTCGCCTATGATGTCATGCTTACCTCAGCCGCTGGTACTTTAGATTCGCCTCACAACTGTGCATCCTTTCGAACCTCTTCAATAACAATATCCAAGGCTCAAAGCAAGCTTTACGAACTCAATACCACCTTACGCCGCATATCAGGTACCAACATCATCAAAAACCCATTATCATGTCAAATCAATCTTACTCCACCTTCTCTGCATCCTCCTACTCCTCCACCAGTGACGGTTCCGGCAATACCTACACCACATCTACCTCTTCGAACCCATCCGGCACAACCATCCGTACCACCTCACAGCAAGCTGGGCAGGCAGCTGTTACTAGTACCTCTAGGTATTCTGCAAATGGTACTCAGCAGGTGGGAGGAGGGCTGGGAAATGAGAGGAGAATCGAGGATGTGACGGATGCTGATCGGGAATACGAGGACAAGATGGAAGACGAATATGCAAAGAGGGAAGGGGGCGCTTGAGCAAGGTTTAGGAAGAAGTGTATTGCAATCTGGGATGGTATTTGAAAGGCGGACGTATTCACTGGCTCTGGGCTTTGACGTGGAGTAAACATGCGACAAGGTCATCATGGTGGAAATTGCCAATTGATAGACTTGACTAATACGTCTGAATATCAAGTGTCAACGCACCGTTTGTCTACTGGCTTCCTACCCGTTTCGTTCCATTCTCCCCCCCTTGACCCCAAACCCTCTCCCAACCTCATCAGCGCCTTTGCAAACATGACTTGCGTTAGAGCCCAGTAACCCCTATCATCAGAAGTCCATGACAAAACACTACGTTCCGACCACCATCCTCAGCAGCCCCTCCGCCACCCCCCTCCCATCTCTCCATCTCCCTCCAATATCCCCCTTACACATCCCCCTCCCTCCCATACCTCCCTTACCCACCCCCCTCCCCCTTCCCGCACCCTCCATCCAACACCCTCAATCCAGCCCATCCATCCAACCCAACCAACCCACCATCACCATCACCAACACCATCACCATCCACCTCAAAAACCATCTCTACGCTAACCCACCAACCCATTGGCCTGGATATTGCACGCGCGGTTGAGAGGAGGGGATTGGGTGGGTGGGTGTGGGGATGGGAGTGGGGTTGTGTGGTGGGGTTGTCAGGTGGTGGTGGTGGTGGTGGAGGAGGGGGAGGAGAGCGGATGAGTGGGGATGATGGACTGGGGATGATGGACTGGGGTTGTGAGGTGGGATGATGGGCTGGGGTTATGAGGTGGGGTTGTGAGGTGGAGGAGGAGGAAGGGAGCGGATGAATGGGGAATGATGGGATGTGGGTGAGTGGGGAATGATGGGAGGGTGCGCGTAGGAGGGGAATGACGCGGAGGATGGATAGGGGAACGGAAGGGTTGCGTAGGAGGGGAACGACGCGGAGGATGGATAGGGGAAGGGAAGGGAAGGGAAGGGAAGGGAAGGGAAGGGGGAGACGTTGGAGGGGAATTGTAGTGGAGGGAGAGGGGATACGGGGTTTGGCCGTCTGAACCAATCCCGAGATACGAAACAGATGGGAGTTTTCACAATCGACTCTAGAATATTTCATTGACAACAGACGAAATGGGTATTTTTGTTCCGAAGTTTATATACAACGAACCTTCCACCACTCCGGCACTTTTTTCGGTTTGTTCCAACGTTAACGGAAAGGGGAGGGACATGCCTCGCATTTTAGGGCGGCCGGCGTAATTCGTCTGTTTTGGCAGCCAAGAAAACATGGATTGGTCTTTGAAAAGCCCTAGGGTGGGCCGCCCTCCGTATACCCATCTTTCTTTGCACTCCGTAAATTGAGATACGTACGCCTTTTCCCATTTTCCCTCCAATCTCCCATACGTTGGACTCGTCTGCGCGAGACATGATTTTCCCAGAGATTGGGCAGTCCCGCTCGTGTTGGATCCAAATTCCGCAAACTTTGTGATGTACCGGCCATATCTGTAATGGGTAAAACTACCAGTATGCAGCTGATCAGTGCGCAGTCGATTGGCAGACGGACACGCTGTCTTTTTGCTCGTTGACCTGTCACCGTTTCTCTCGTGCGCCAAACCCTCGAACCAGACCTTTGATCCCTCCTTATGATACGTGCCTAGTCAGTTGACTTTTGCTTCTGTTCGTCTGTAAGCGGCTGCGAAATCGTAACAACCGGCGTGAATGCGTTGGCTCCATCCGCCAAAGCTTCCTCCTCCGACCCTGGTGGGACCAGGCTGCCACTTTCCTCTGCGATATCTCTTGTACTAGGTGGAGAATTCATGGTGTCTCCTGGGCTTCTGACCGAGCCCGGTGTCGAGGGAGTGTGGCCTCTGGAAGCCGCGGCCGTAGTGTAGTCGGGTGTCTGTGGGTTTTCCGGTTTGCGTCCAACAAGCACAGCGCTGCTGTGGGTTAGACATAAGACTCTTTTAAGCTGTTCAAGGACATCTTACATGGTTTGGTAGGAGTGAACAGAGCGATCCCTTAGCTCTGGCCTTATCTTCGCCATCAACACTTTGACTTCCTCTGCCTTCCATTGCAGCCCCCTAGTCATCAGACCTAGGCTTATACCCTCCAGACCTTCAACATGAGCCACCAATTGGAACTTGCTGACTTCTTTCAGGAGCTTGTTCTTGGGCCACGAGTTGGTGGGAGATTTGAAGATTATCTGCTGGATGTCCACAAAGCCAGCTTTCTCAAGCCATCCTCGGTACTCGTGATAGTAGGGTATCGGCCTGTTGTACATTTCGGACGCATCGCAGATTAGCTTGGACCATAATGCCAGATTGCTGTCCTCCGAGAGACTACCGTCGTCGGAGGTGAAGCGGCAGTCGAGCTCTTGTAGTTCAAAGTAACCACCAGGTCTGATATGTCTGGTCGAGGAGGATACGTTAGCATAGCGCCTAAGCGATCCGAAAGGATTGTCGGTTACTTGTATGCTTTCCGTATCAAGCGCTCCCAATTCGAGATGGAGGATATCATGAACCGTGAATGTATGTAATCGAAGTAATTCTCACGCCAGACCCACTTGCTCTCCACATCGTCAATCTCGAACCGGACATTATCAGGGACCCTAAAGATTTCAGCCATTGACGCCCTTCCGCTGCCTTCCAAACCTCACATGAAAGATATTCTCATACCACATTGGCTGAACAGGCGAGAGATCAGTCCCGATCACTGTTGCTTCTGGAAACCGATCTGCCATCTCCATTGCCCATATTCCGGTACCCGTTCCTATGTCAAGTATAGTCTTTGGATCGACGATGGGTGCGAGGTGGAGATTTCCTCCCATGAGCAGCATTATTACATGATGCTTGATATCAATGCGCTCCAGCTCCGCCTGTGTTGCCCGTAGTATTAGCGCAACAGCACTCCATATTCCAAGGCAGTGTGTGAAGAAAGTCGGAGCCGCATTTGTTATGCAGCCCAGAGTTGGGGGCGGAAAACCACGCACCTCATCGTTGGGCAACGGATACGATCCGGCTTTATAGGCATGATACCGTCTTCCGTTTTCATATTCATATTCCCTAATACTGGATGTGAGGGAGGAGGAATCGAATTGCCTTGCGACTGTTGTCAACCGAGTGGGACGAGCTTTGACCTTGCCGTTTGCGCGGCAACTTACGAAACGTCATTATCCACCGAGACGCGCTGAGACGGTCAGCTAAATCCTTCGAAGCAGGCAAAGCGAGACGTACATCGTCGACCTCCAACATCGACACGGGCGGAGTCATGGTCAGAGGATCTGGGCCCCTACTAGGTTGATCCATCGTGCTACGATAGCCCGCAAGATAACAGCAGTGGGGGGATTCGGCGGTCGTCGAGGGGCATAGGGGCATCGACGACCTTTATACAGCGTGCGAGTCAAAGCACGTTCCGTATCTGCATCAATTGATGAGTCGAAAGCGATGTGGCCTTGGGTCACTCCAAGGAATAACATGCCGCCACCAACAGCGCCTCCGAAATTCCATTGCCCTGTACTGTAGTCTGTAGACTGTCTCCGTGCGCTAACCATTAGCCCTAGCCATGTCGATCACGCTTACGCTTACGCTGACACCGGAGCATAAGACAAAGAAAATATCAACTACTCCGTACGAGCTGCTTCAAGCTGAGTTGAGCATGACGCACCAAGTCATACTTCAAGATAGCTCCCGTATATCTGGAAAAGCTTGTGATCTGTCAAGGGCTCCATCTAAAGCCTGGATATATCTACAAGATCTTTTGTCTACAGGATATCTAAGATATTGAGCAACTACCCCAGAATCAAGCCCGCCGCAGAGAGCAGATTTGGACGAGGCATCGGTGGGAGGCTAGATATAAAGTCCATTCGATGATAGCTACCAGCCGGAAGTGGGCCACCATACTGAAGCATACTGCCTGCGAGAAATGAACCCAAGGCCCGCCCCCAAGGCAGTCTAAGGCAGCGTGTCTTCACTGACTGGCTAGAGCAGGAATTGGTCTGTTCGAAAGCCACGGACATTCGGGATCGTACCATGAGCCCGAAGAGTGTGTCACGGACGGGTCTCACAGGATTAGGCTCATTGAAGTACCATGGAATGTGTTCCAGACCTGCAGATAATATTCAGATAAGCCCCAAGGTCCCGCTATGTTCTGGGGACAACACCAATTGTAACCCGTAGCGGTATATGGCTGCTAGAACCACTCGACGGTCTCTGTTGACATGAACTCTCAAATAGGGTGAAGAACAGATCATAGCTCTCGTAGAACTAGGTACGACCTTGATATGCTTATGACTGGTTTGGCCCGTCTACTCCGCTGGAAGCAATGCTCGATCCCTTATACCAGCAGTCTCTCCATGACTACCAACCATCATCGGATATTCCTGGACGTAGTGGCTAGATATCAAACCTATAGCACGAAGTTGTGTTTGTTCTCCTCTCAGATGATAATTCTTAGTCAGTTACCAACGACTCCTGGCTCTCAGGACTTCTGTCCGGGCTGCCACTCCTCCGGCAAATCCATCCCCACCCTTCGCGCTGTCAACCTCACCCTCTCCTCCTCGTCCATTGACATTCCAGGGTTGTATCTCTCCAGCAAAGTCGCGTACATCCTTTGTGCCTTGGCGTACTGGACGTATTGTTCACCTAGTTCCACTTGCTGAGCAGGGCTACCCTCGGGCGTGGTGCGGAACGTGGTTCGAATACGTTGTTGTAAAGGCGATGGCATCGAGAGAGGACGGTGTGGTAGTTCACGCAGAAGGGAGCGGTAAAGCGAACGAAGATGGGACGAGTTAGGGGCCATTTCGGATGGACGTGGAGGATATCGATGACAAGAAACTTCAAGTAGTTGCAAAAATCTTTCGCTTGTCCTATCCGTAGCCCCCGCGCCTTCAAATACTGTAATAACGCAACGCGCTTGCCGATGCAATACTGTACTTGTTTCAATCAAGCCCAGCTACGGAGTACAGAATAGACATATGCTGTATGACATGATACTTGTATGAGTTCCGTCCACAGTATCAAATAATATGCTTTCAAGTCTTCGTAGTTAGGTTAGACTCGTCATTACCGTACGCACTTAGTTCACCCAAATTCTTACATGTAAGCTCACTCTTGGCAGGTGGAGGCTCGCCCGGGCCCTGCCGCTTTAGCGAGAGCGCCAGGTGAGCAGGGGTGATGCAGCACCCGACCCTGGTGATACATCACCCAGGCTCCGTGATATATACTCTACCATCACCTTCCTACACACCCAAACCCCCACGTTCGAGTATAGAGATGCGCGTATACTCTCGCACAGCCTGAATCTAGTAGGCCTCAGAGATAGCCGCCGAGATAGGGCATAAAGGGGAGCGCTACCCCCCCCTTATCCGTCTTTAGTCCTTGCACGAAGGTTATAACTCTTACCTCCTCCCACTATACTTATTCCCGACCGCTTTGTTTACTTCATACGACTATAGACCGATAAGAGGTACCACCAGAAGAGCTATAGGAGAAAGCTATCGCCAACGGCTATAAGCAGGGAGTATATAGGGCCGAGGACAGCAAGAGTATATATAAATAAGGTTATATCTGCCGGTAATTAAGGGTTATAAACTTAGTCATATAGCCCACCGGCTACGTAGTCAGCCGAGCTAACTGGAAGGGGCTTAGCCGCGGGCGCTAACCCGCTAGGGGCTTAGCGGGGCTACCGTCTGAGAACTAAGGCAAGCCAAACTTAACACAACCGAAGCGCCGCACACCGGGAAAGAAATGCTTTCAGCGCAATGAGGTGGCCCCTGGAGCATCTAAACCTGCGCCTAATCGCGCCTACGAGATGGCTCCCTTTATCTGCTTCGCTTCGGTTGTAATAGGCCGACAAGTGTTCCGTAAGGTTGGTCACCTACGAGGTAGTCTTCGGAAAAGGTTAGGTTTGAGAGAGGGGGCGGGGAGGATTCCACACGCGAATCTGGCCACCACGGGACCCAATTATTTTCTGGCTGGTGCGGAGCTAAATTGAACGCTTTCTCCACACGTGACACAGAGTACTCTGTTCCCACACTGTTAGAACCTTGATTTCCTCGTCTTACACTTGCTTTGCATTGCAAGCTTAGAAACTGCCCTCTCTATCTTTCTTGCTCTGGACAAATTTGAGCCTTCGTCTCGAGTTCCATCGCACTCTCTTGCCTGAAACGGTTCTAGCCTTGGAGCGAAAACAGACATCAGCTCTGGCACCTATCTATGTGCATTGCCTATTCATATTCTTAGTATCCTTTCTCGCGTCTGCTACCCCTAGAATTTCCTTCATCGCATGCTGCCACAGGGAACAATGAACTTATACTGGCTTACCACTTCGACATTGCAGGTCTACGGTAAATTGCCATGGCCTTTGAAACTGTTCGTGACGCCAGCGGTAGAGCAGACGTCTGCTGTTCTAGATCTCCCTATCGACATTCTTTGCAGTATATGCGACGAACTCCCTCTATCCGCAAAGATCCTACTTTCTCATACCTGCAAGGCTATGTGGTACATGCTGCGCAGCAAGTGCTCTTTTCAATCACAAGCTATCGTTCGGGAGGATCGATTCAATACATTGACCGAGCTAGGGAACTTGTTGCCGGATAACTATCATTGTATCAGGTGCAATATCTTACACCCTGTGGAACCTGATGACATCCCAAATTTGACAAAATGGTATCGCCGAAGCCACTCATGCCGCACACCAGGCCAAATGTTTGATCATCTGCATCCGCAACACTCCTACGCAGTTTCGTTCCATCACGTACAGCTGGCATTGAAGTACTCTCGAATGAAGGAAAAGCACCAGGATTATCGAACGAACATTCTTCGAAAATTTGAGATCCGTCCAGTCGGCTCTCCTATCATCAAGACATTCACCGCAAAGCCGAAGGTCGTCAACACCAGATTCATACTGTTGGTGACATACGTCCTGTATGCAGGTCCCGTCCGAGACGCAGCAAAGAAGGATTACGACAACTATATAATGTTCTGCCCTCACCACCATTTTGGCCTTGGCACGGGACCAGGCAACTCCTTTGCCGCGATTTTGCAAAAGGCTATTATCAATGCAGCGACCACGCAAGATCAACACACTGAGCTATCATGTGATCGCTGCCCAACAGACTATTCGGTGGTGGCCGAAGATGATGAGGCCGTCGTCGAGGCTTGGCATGACCTGGGAAATGGAGTCTCTGTTGAGGATCCCAGCTGGCAAAGTCACCTTTACTCAGACCAAAATGGGATATCCAAAGGATTGCAGTTCAACTATGAACATGGGAGTATCTCCAAGATGTATGATAGCTGCTATAGTTGACTCTTATAGATGCAGTGAATACAATCGCCCGTTTGGATGACTGAAACACGATGTCATGGTCTGTTCCCACCTGAAGGCTTTTACTCTATTCTGGACCCAGCCACATCAGCCAATGGCCTGACAACTACCACAAAGACTTCTTCCACTACCACTCGATCCCCTTTGTGAAATGCATCCCAAGTATCCCAAGCCTTGAAATTGAAGAGCCAGCGTCAACCCAACCTCGTCCATCATAGGATTTCCAACTCTTCTGCTTTCGGTAGGAGGGACGGAGGAGAGGGATGCTCGCTTTTGGCTTCACCCCGAAAGGCTACTGGACCCTAGCGCCACGATGAGGCAGCGAGCAATGCTAGGGGACCCCCTCAGCTAGATAGCGTCCTCGGGGGCCCCTGGTCATTTTACGCCATACCAGGAAGGCGACTATTATGACCACATCAGCTGTCGATATACAAAAAAAGGAAACTCGCGACGTCGTGACCCCAGACTGGGGCTAATGGAGGGCCCCTACGAGCCGCTCCCTCAGCTCCTCCAGATCGGTCAACCTCTGCTTCAGCTCCTCCAACTCAAGTCGGATAGCGTCCACGTCGGCCACGGCGGGGCAGGGGGGAGGGGGAGGGGGAGGGTGAGGGGAAGCAGGGCGAAGAAAAAGATAACTCACTGATATTGCACCTATAGATGAGGCCGCCATGACAATGCTTGAGAGGGCCGTAGCCCATTCTGTGAATGCCATAGCTGGGTAAAAAAACCAAAAGAGAAGAAGAAGACCTGGAGAGGAAAAAGTGTATGTAAACAAAGGAAAGTGGGACGCTCCTCCTACATCTGGTACAATCAAAAATGGAAACCGCAAAACCAGTCGAAAGGCAGGGGGAAACTCTGGTAAAACGAATTGGCAACACGGGAACAAATTCTGGACCTTAATTGAATTGATTGGCAAGAGCCCTTTTGGAATATGATCTCGAAAGGCAGGAACCGCAAAAGATTTTGGAAAGAAAGGGTCAAATCCTAAAGTATTTCTTACCCCGGGGAATGTCCCTGTGAAAGCTAACAAACGCTCTGCAGTAAACCTGCAGATATCCTCCTAACGCACCCCATAAAGACCTCCATATCGCGTACAAGACGTCAGCTGCAGCGGCCGGATCCTGTAGGCCGAGACTGCCATAATATATGTGCTATATCGTATTCTCCACGATATGTAGCGGAGAGCGAGCTTCGCGTCTGAAAGGCTTACTGGCGCAGCTCTCGGTGGCTCAATTATGAAACCGCTCGCTTATCATCCAATCGTCCCCTATTCTCCCCGCGACCAGGGCGCCTACTTCACTGGCAAAGGCTGATACCTGGATCCGCACCAAATTAAATCTGATGAAATCATCCGGTTGCTATCCCCACCCTCGAAATATCGCGGGAGCGTCAGCCTTCTATGGAGGGCGCAGCAAACGGTCGCTCTGCCATAGCGTGGGGCTACGTGACCGAGCAGGGAACGAGCGTAGGTTGGCACCGAAGGCTCGGTCTCGCACCCTCTGGCGTCTTTCGGTACCAATCGAGATACGGGAAAGGGTGAACGGAAAAGCGAGTATAGGCCGACAGGTGAGAAGTCTATACAAGCTGGCAGGGTTGTCGCACGGCTGTTTCCAGGTTTGTGGGGTGGGCCGACTGAGAAAATCCGAGGAGCGCTAAGGAAAGGGGAAACCCGCGGAAGGTGGCGTGGTTCGAGGATCGAAGGGAGTAGGGCCTGCACAAGGGCACGAGCTAAGTAGCCGAGCAGGGAGAATATAGGGTCGGCGCCGAAGGAACGATCGTCGCAGCCTCTGGCGTGCTCTTAACATCAATCGAGATGCGAGGGAGGGTGACCGGGGACGGCAAGTTTGAGCCAAGAGGTGAGAAGTCTAGCGGGCCCGATCAGGATCAAAGGAACGTTGTTGAGGAGAGGAGACAGTCGAGTTGCAAGTCCAAGACGGAGGGTGACAGAAGAGCAGGAGTGGAAGAATATTGAAGGGTGCAAGAAGAGAGGAGGTTAACGGAGCGACGTCGTTGATAAATTGTTTGTCGACCTCAGCGCCGCTTTTTCACATGGCCTCGCCTTGCAAGCTAGCTGCGGACTTTTTGCCTGCGCGTGCATCTCCCACCAACCTACTGCGTAGGCAGTGTCGACGGGTCCACGAACCGATAAGCATAGCCATTAGGCAGCAGCTCCCCCACGCTTGAGGGGCGCCACCACCCAGGCATCACCCAGGATCACCCAAGCTCGCGCGAGCGTAGAGCGGCGCTCACCCTACGCCGGAAGGGGGGTGAGGCCGGGGCAGATTTTTGTCACCTTGGCCAGGATCGGATTTCTCACAATAACCACCGCAAAAAGATTGCCTCTGTTTGATGACTATAGCGTGCCTTCGTGCCATGCGTGCCTACCTGCAACAAGAAGAAACCTTAGCTTTCGCTGATTAGGTCCTACGCAGCGACCTCCGCCACAGGCAGATGTCGCTGCGAATATGCTACGAGTACGCACAACAGTGGCTGAAGCTACGCCTAGATCAAATTCAAAGCCCCAACCTGTGAGGATAATGCCGAGTATGTATATACACATATTTTGATAATCACAAGTCAACTGCAGAACAGCTTCAGATCAAAGATCATCTGGATGATCGGTATGTGCAGGCTTCTCTACAGTAGTTGGATTAGTTGGAGACATTAGGGTAAGGCTTTCGTATCTCGTATTTGGCATAAGAGAATACTTGAGCTGATTTATGTATACATCTTCGTCTTCGTGAGGCGGATCAATACTGTCCTGGGTCTCATGAAGTCTAGGAAATGTCAGTGTCAGAAGCCAAAGCGGTCCGGCTTCATGATCTTTGAGCGCAGCCTGCCGGTTTCGTTTGATCCGGGCAAGGCTTTCAGGCGGGTACGAATACCAGCTTCTTCTAGCATCCGGTCGAACGTGAGCAAGTCCCCCTCAATGTCACTGTCGATAAGTCTTTGCGAGCGGATCCTTGGGTCTAACATCATATGCGGATCTGTCCAGGAGTGGCTGAAATCAACCAGCTTTCCGTTGATATAATTGTCTTCCCTAATGTCTTGAACGTATATTCCCATGTCGTGCAGCGCAAGAAGATCTTCTCTCATCTGTGCGACCCTGGTGAGTCGTTTTTTACTCCTAGCCAGCTCCTTAACAATAGCGCGAAATGGTTGCCTTGCTGTAATCGGCCATTCGTATTCCTCCTCTGGTCGGTTCCAATCATCACTGTCGATGTCAAAAGGTGCAGCAGCGAGCTCTTCTTCCTGTTCTGCTGGGACAGCCAGAAAGCCATGACAGCATACGGCGATTTTTCCGTTCTGGTTCTTTGTCTCAATGCGACCATATGCGCGGCATTCAGCATAAAAAGGATCCTTATGAGCAATGTATGTTTCGTCCGTTACCTCAATTCCTGCTAAACCATCGGCTTCAGTTGGATGATCGAAGAAAGTAAACTACCGGATGAAGATTTATAAATCAGCTTATGTGTTTCAAAAGAAGCTTCAATAGGTGTGTCTCTTACCATCTTGAGCGCATAATGCTTAGATTCGATAATCACTTCAAACACATGCCCATCAACCCCAGGCGTCTCGGCACTCAAGAGACCAACAAATTGGATGGCTGCAGTGCAATGTTGAAATTTACCGAGTTTCGGCCCCTCGCAATCAGGCAGAGGATCGTTAGATTCAACCGCTGCTGGCGGCTTTTTCTGTAACGGTCGCTTCGGTCGTTTCGCTCGCCTTGGGGCCATACCGTAGGAAGGCAAAAGAATGCCTTGGGCACTTATTGTGATGCCTTAGCACTCCAGCTCGTTCGCATTTTCTTGGAATGCGCTTGGCGGCTTTCTGCAATAATCCCCGCAGCTTTACCTCCAATCAAACTGCGCTTCAGACCTCCTTTGGTGGGGGTTAATGCGATGTTCATGCAGTGTTTATGAGTTTCTCTGTTACCTATCCCAATCACCACAACCCTTTTTAAATAATCATCCATTCACATTAACAGAAGGCGCGGATCAACCTTTTCCGTTACCTATCTTGCCACAAACGATAGCCTGCATTTCCCTTAATGACCGATTACTGTACTACTGGAGACAGCCTGGCTCAAATATGACCATAATGCGGTCAACTTCATTATCCCAGTTGAGTTATCAGACCTCTTTCACTCTGAGACCCCATAACCATGGCAGAAGAAACGTCACCACTGCTTCGTTATCTTCAAAGGCCAAACCCAGAAGTTGACAGCACGTGGTCCATAAAAGATGGGAGGTCAGGGTCGAAGTCTAAAGCAACACGTGGTCCTCACGATAGTCACTTGCTTGCCGATGCTTTGGAATGGGAAGGCATGGGGTGGAAAGTTCTAAAGCCTATGTTCGACGACATTCTAGACCTTCCAGTAAGCAATATGCCGAGTTTCGAAGACTTCCTAGAGTACCCGCGCCATCTGAAAGAAGTCTCCGACGAAAATTCTCTCGCTCAGCTCTTGGGCCGGTGGAATTACCCGGTCGTGTCCACGGCTCTAGCAGTAGCCCAAGGCCATCCCGACTTCAAAGATACGATCGACGTCAACGACTATCCATGTCAGATCTCAATGGCCACAGGCGGCCAAGCATGGATTCCTGAAGAGAAGAGACTAACGCCTGATTGGGCGGGTATCCTTCTGTCTTGCCGTGAGAACAACCAACCCAACATATGCAATAACGCACGACACTATCTGAATGTCCTTCCGGGAGATACGAAGTTAAGTACCAAGTTCAAGAGTAAGTGGGGCTGGGATGATCAGAGGTTCAGAGATCCAATCATCCAGGTCTTCACCTACTGTCGTCGTGCAAGCGTCCCATATGGTTATATCATAACACAAGAAGAATTGGTAATTCTTCGTCTCTTTTATGGAGACAAAGATCATCCGAATAGTCTGACAGAAGGGACGAAAAGTCGTATGTATGTTGAATACAAGTCGATACCTTGGGCGAAGGACTCCGATGACGGTTTAACGATCAACCTTACACTATGGTGTCTTCACATGCTCGCAGCCAGAAGGAAGCCAATAGGTGGGCGGAAAGAGCTGAACTTAGATTACCCACTTCCAGAAGGATCAACGGAAGGTAAGACCGCGGAGTCAGAGAGTTTCCGTGCTGGTGCCTCGGATAGTTCCTCAGTGGAAGATAAAGGGGAATACTCCTTCTACAAACGCAAACGGTCGGCGGATGCACGATCGGAGGGGAGTAAGGGAACCGGGAAAAGGAGGCGGTCCATGCGCTAAAAGAGAATCAAGTCTAGAAGACTAGCAGTTGGATTATCACCAAAGTTTCCAGCGATATTCTTGCAATGTCCAAGAATAAGCTATCTTTACATAATAGCTGTCCAGTGTGACCGAAGCAGGGTCAAGCAGAAGGGCCTGGCAAGTTGACAAATCTCACTCGGAGAACTTGATACTACTCCTCATGAAAGCTGTAATAACCTTGTTCTGCCCCAAGTCTTCCCAGTTCCAGCAAGCAGAATGGGTCACATTTTCCTATCCACTGGGCCCACGGAAGTAGTGCCTTTGTAGCCATCTTAAACCCGATTGAGCAGATTCTCATCGACCTTTCAAACTCATTCCTGGGTAATCAATTTGTTGTTGCCTCTAACCCTTTTCTAATCATCTTCGTTCTCCGGCAATTGTTTAGCCTCAAACGTGACATAAAGGGTTTTGTATCGTCCCTGGAGATGCTTGTCATTTTAGTCAGTTGCGGCAACAGTGGTTAGAGAAAAGGCGTATATATATTTTTGATGCTGTTTATGTTGGAAGGTGTGGATGTTGAGGTGCGGGCGCGGATATCTGCCCAAGACTTCCGCTAGCCCTACAACTTACATAGGAGAAAATATGCAGACAAACTGGCCTTCGGACCCTAATTGAATTCTATGTCTGCAGTCTATAAAACACCCACCAACTGTCTCGCCCTGAAACCGTCTCTCATTAGGAAAGCTTCAGTGCGATATGCACCAACCATACTCGAACCTGATACCACTTCAAATGGCGGCGCGGAGACATCCAAGGAACCCAGACACCCCACAAACCACCCGAAGGCAAATGGACTTTCAACTGCTGTCATTTCATACCACTGGGATACTGCTGCCCCGACAAAAAGCCAGCTGAGCCTTGCTCAGAAATTCTTCCTGCGCTTCTCTCCAATGCTTCTCTACTCTACAGGGAAGTTTCGCACAGTGAACGTTAGTGAGATGCCAGAGGTAGCCTTTCTCGGCCGATCTAATGTTGGCAAATCGAGTCTGCTCAACGCTCTGTTGGGGCGTAACATCTGTCATACAAGCAGCAAGCCCGGGAGGACCAGGACCATGAACTTCTTTGCCGTGGGTGGAGAAGATGGGCCTGGGAAACCGGGGAAACTGACAGTCTTAGATATGCCTGGCTACGGCAAGGGTAGTCGAGAAGAATGGGGACCGGAAATCATGAAGTACCTTGTCGGAAGAAAACAGTAGGCGTGTGTAATAGGCTACTAAGTTCTTTCAATACTGATAAGGCACAGGTTGAAGCGGGCGTTTTTACTCATCGATGCTGTCCATGGCCTTAAACGGTCGGACGAGGACCTGATCGGTCTTCTTCGAGAGAATGCAATCTCACACCAGATCATTCTATCAAAAGTCGATCGCATACTACTTCCCGGACCACGGAAAAGAATCCCAACAGAGAACAACAGACAAAGATCCTCAGATCAACTTCGTGAACTATTTGAGGATATGCGTGCCAAAATACAGCCCGGGAATAATGATAGACCTGAGGCTCTGGGCGAAATCATTGCATGCAGTGGCGAGAGGTCCTTTAAACCGCACGGACAGAAACTCGGCATCAACAATGTCAGATGGGCAGTACTTGCAGCAACTGGACTCGGTGACAAGGTGCGAAGAGTCTCGCCTTCGAAATTTTTGACTCCGGCCACTGAGCAAGAGATTCATTATTCTACTATGAGTGACGATAGGCGTCTGGAACATCCCTCTCTGGATTGAGCTGTAACTTCAACGTGTGATAAGATCGTTCACTGTGTCCCAGCACACCGTTTCGAACCACATAGGGTTACTCTCCATCCGGTCTTGGCCTCCTCGGTCTGTGTGCCCTTCACATATTGCCGTTTCTCTGCTTCTCTAGCCTGTCTGATCAAATCCGCGAGCTGTCATGCATAGCTCTTGTCCAGGTCATCTTTATGGTCAAATGCTCGCTACCTCCAAGCATCTTGAAGCAATCCATGAGATCATCCGTCCCCAACTTATGTTCCGTCCCAGTGATGGGCAAAGTGCCAAAACACCCAATCTGAAGCTCCTCGAGCTTGGGCATAGTATTCAGCTGTTCAGCTACCAAAGAAAGAGCTTTCTTGAATCTCGCGTATTTAAGATCCGTAGGATTGTAGCCTTCCTTTCCTTCAAGCGAATTCCACCTCATGAGAAAAAAGTCAAGCCTGCATATTTTATAAAGGGGCGTTGCCTCCGCTTTCTTCAGCTTCAGAGGAAGATTCGTCAGGGCTTCGAAGCTGTCAATCCGGAAAGCTAAATTTGGAATGGCGTACAATATAGTGGAGGCCTCGCGATTGACTTGCCGGTCTACGAGGGGTAGTCTTGAGCTGAATCTATGGGATACCGGGAATTCGCAGGGGTTCGTCCGATCAATCGCATTCGCATATATACGATTGCGGAGCTCCTTCGGCAGATCCTTGAAGCGGAAGACATTGCGATTCCTGCGTATTGGCCGTTTCATTATGGTACGATGCGAAAGAGTACAAATATTCTGGCAACGCGGAAGGAGCACACAGTCCAAGTATATATACTCGAGGTCTCTGCAAGCAGCTCTGCCCAAACATGGCCTCATGCACTATAACCCGTTGCACTGATGCACAGCCAGCTCAGCGGTCCGACCAAACAATTATCGTTTCTCACCGCTCCAACCCCTAAACTTAGTCATTCACGAGCAATAGCCTTGTGTTCCATACGGAAGAACCGGTGGTAAGGCAAGGTAGGCAATCTTGGCTGACTAATCACACTTATACGGCTCACATAAGCACTTATATCTGACATGCGCAAAATCAATCCTCTTGATGATTTGCGGATTATCTTCCACAAAACGGTCTTTTCCGTTCGTCTCTATTCGGATCGATGAGTATTCGGATGGTTGTAGTGAGATTTCAGTTTCTCCATTTGGAAGCCTCCAACTATCTAACCCTCGCTACCGAGAACACACATTCCTTAATTCCCATTACCTTTTATTCTTATCTAGACCAGAAGTTTTCCAGATACCAGTATCGACATACAAATTACGTGTGAAGCATTCCTGTATAGCCAACTGAATATATCGAGTCTCACACAGAAGGAACACGAAACCCATAATTTCTTTAAATACTCCACCCTACCTTCCTCACGAGAGACCTCCAACCGCCTTCCTAGCAAATGGAATCCCGACTGTTGGATAGATCGCCTCCTGCAGCACATACGGCAGGTATTGCACATGCGGCGCAATCGCTCTCATCACCAATTCCCAGTCACACGAGAACGAGACAGAATGATGTTTGCCCTCATTTATGAACCCCATCTCCATACCCTCAATCCGCTTGATCGTCGCCGTATCAAGCTCCTTGTACGGTGGCTCTTGCTCTCCTTCTTCCTCTGTGTCCTTGCCTTTCGCCTTCTATTTATCTTCCTCAGTCTCTTTCCCCTCCCTAGCTGTGAAGATATTGAGAGTAGATTCCATATGAACAGCGATCCCGGAAAAGTTCCGAGGCGTCCCTTCAACAGCAACATTGACTGAAGAAAATTCCTCAGTCGTCAATGCAGCATCAGGGTTCGCTATCGGATTCGCGGGCTCTATTTTGCAGAACCGAAATCAGTGATATAGCCAGGTGGAGGTACAGTAGACGGATGAGACCTACGTCGAAGAAGCCTCAGGGGGTAGAAGGCGGTTTCGTGGTAGATGGGTGTGGTTTCCATATCGTTGGTTGGAACCTATTCCCAAGCTGAGGTATGTGGATGCGGGGAGACACAAGGATATAGAGAGTTGGAGCTGTGGAAGAATTCCCAAGTAATTCAACCTGTCTTTGATGCTCAAGGGAGAATTCTGGCGATAACCAAAATCAGCCGTGGACATCTTGATACTGCACATACCCCCCACAAAACCCCAAAGACCCATTTTTCTTTTTTTTTAGAAAATCACCAGGTAGGAAAAGCTCAACCCTGCCGCTCATGCGCAACCCAGAAAACCAGACCCAATTTTATGGTACAAGCTCGTGAAAACGTTGATGACAAGTGGACGGATCGGGTTTAGTTCGTTTGGCGGGTGGGAAATTGCCAGGACTGGGGTTTGGGGAGGCAGTCTTGCGATGGGGGGAGGTAGTGTTTGTGGGGGGAGGGGGGTTCCTGAATATCGGTGGGTTAGAAAGGGGAAGGAGGGTTGTGGACAGAGAGAGATATTCAAACCCAGGTAGATGCAGTTGCGATCAGGTTCGATGCCAGCACACTTCTGGAATTACTTTCGTAGCAAGCAGCAAGAAGACTTTCAGCAAAAAGAAGTGTATGTTTCGCAGCGAACTAAGCTAGAACCAAACCCTCCCCCCACCGCTATGCCTCCCACATCAAAGAACCAAATGCACTTCAATGGAATCGCTGCATTCGCGGGCCCACAGGGTATCTGCTAAAGCATTGGACGCCACTCATGATGGAGGAAGTAAAAGATTCGTGGCAGATAAACATGGCGGTACTTAACTCTATTCCTGATAGCGAAAATGGGGAAACAGTCGAGCTAGAAGATGTAAAGGAAAAAGAATATCAGGCTAATCATCAATGACGTCCATATCTACAGTGTTGTCGTGAGGGTCGGCGACCTCTTGCCCATCGGCGTTAACAACAGTTCGTCTGCCGCGTTTATATTCTGGGACGCCGTCTCTGGCGGCACCGAAATCAAGCACCTAGAAGTGGATATTAGCAAGATATAGCTTTGTTTCTATAAAGCATAAGCCTACCTCAATATAGGTGAAGTTGTTCCGTTGAACGGCCGCAACGCATCTCCGCTGGTTGAATTTCACTTGCCACACCCCACTGAGATCCGTCAAGAGGTCCTTGACAAACTCCCCGTTCGCCACGTTCCACATCTTGAGTGTCCGATCGGATCCGGATATGACTTTCTGTCCGTCGTGCTGGAAGCAAGTAATTGCGCCGGTATGAGCTGTCAAAATGCTCTTGCAATGTCCCGTTTCCGGATCCCAGATACGCAGGGTTGAATCAGCCGCGGCAGAGACCAGACGATCGTCTTGTAGATCCAGAAGTCCTACTAGAGAGTGATGGCCTTCCAGATTATACAAGACCGAGCCAGTGTCAAGAGACCACACCTTGACCACATTATCCATCGAGCCGCTGATGCATCGGTTACGCTTATGATCTAACACAACGCTGTAGACCTTCTGCGTGTGCCCCTGCAGCCGGTGTACGGTCTCTCCTGTCGAGATCTTCCACACGCGAACATTGCAGTCGTAGCTGCCGCTCACCAGTGTATCGGCGTGTGCAGCGATGGCTCGTACGGAGTGATGATGGCCAGTAAGTACCCTAACAAAATAAGGACAATCGGTGTCATCCAGGGGTGGTCCTGCCTGGAAGAACTTTGGATCACCGGATTTGGGTAATTTCCAAACCCGGAGATTGGAATCGCGAGAGCCGGTAATTATAAGTGGTTGTTTGGGCATCATTATGGCCCTTCCATCGGCTGTTTTGCCCACTTGCGTGGGCATGAGTATCTGCAAGCACCTTACAGTAGATGTGTGCCCCTGAAAAACTTGGGTGCATTGCCCCTTCTCGATGTCCCATACTCTTACCGACCTATCCGTAGAGCCAGAGACTAGGACATTGCCTTCGTATTGAAGAGCCCATACACCTCCTTCATGACCTTCTAGTCTAGCCCGAAGCGCTCCGGTTTGGGTATCATACACGTTGATGTTCGTGTCATCGCTGCCAGTCAGTATCCTGTCGGTATCAAACTGCAGGCAAGTCACCACGTGGCGCTGGTGCGCTCGGAAAGCTATGTGCCGGGGTTTGGTCTCATCCTGCATCCAGCTCTTGCGTATGCTGTGGTGTCTCTGGTAGAGTGACTTGAATAGATGGAGATTCTTGAGGCTTGGTAAACCGATATTGGGGCAAGGGACAGCAACTGCTGCGGCGTTGGCGGCAGCATAAGGTCCTTCGGCCTGAGACATGTTTCCCATGAAAGAGCTACTGTTTGTAGAGAGAGAGTTGGATTCCACTCTTTTCTGTTGTTTACGACTTTTGCTCTTGGTTTTGGGTGCTTTCCTCTTTGACCGTTTACTCTGGATGGTTACCGCCTCGCTGCCTGGGGTGGCCACCCCACTGACATTGGAGAACCCGGCGTGCGCTGATGAAACTGACCATTCGGTGTCTGATGTACTTATTCCGGATGTACTGAGGTCTTTCTCCCAGTCGTCTAGATGAGACGCATGTTGCCAACCCCATCCCTCTCGGATGGCTTTGGGAAGCTCGCCCTCTTGCAACACGTATCCATCGGCGTCAAATAGACGTTTCCACGCTTTCTCATCTGAGTCTATGATTTGCCTCCATTTCTTGGATACTTGGGCTGCACTGCAGAGTGACTTAAGATCTAGATGGCTGACGATATTAAGACCAAGTTCCATAGGAAGTAGAGATAGAAAGTCGCATTTCAATGATGGGTTGACAACATCGGCGATCAAGTGCAGGACTGGCTTAGGGCAACGACGCAGGAGCTGATACATGACATAACCCTTCATCTCCGCAGGTATTGCTTCAAAAGCTTCTATCATGGTGGGTATGTTCATCATGGATAGGCTCTCGGGCTGTTCATGGCTTAGGTTCAAATCGCCGAATTCTTGCGTAGCTGTGGTTGATGGTAATGCCCCTGCATTTGCGAGGTCTTGGCCAGGCCATTGTGTACCAGCACTCTCATCACTTTGGCTGTGGAGATAGTCGAAACTCGAGGTAGTGCTGGTTTCTCCCAAGCTGGACCCTTCAAAATACCCCCCTCGTCTGTTCTGCAGGTTTGCTGCCGCTGTTACTGGGGAAAGGCTTGGGCTTGGCAGACTAAGATCCTGCGCAGCCGTCGTGTCCAAAACACTCGGGCGAGGCCTGGGTCTGTGCTGCGCTTGTTCGAGTGGTGGGAAACTGATATCAAGATTCTCCTCTGTACGAGAAGAACTCGCCTCATCAGTGACTTCATTACCTTGCCAAGGTATACGTATTCCCAGGTTTGCAGTCACCCCACTATCGCCGTAGGTAAGGTCCCCTTTGTGAGAAGGCTGGCTTCTGGGAACTTCGGACTTGGGGCTCAGTATCTGAGATGCTCCACTGTTGTCCTCTAGGCCTGCTAAATTGCTCGAATCCACCGGTTGGAACTCAAGTTCTTGTGCTCCTTTTGAACGCCGTACACGCGTTCTATGATTCTTGAGCCCACCGCTACTGTCAAGACCTGGAGTGACAGGCGTTGATGTCTGGCAGATTTGTAACCTTGTATGGGGCGGATTCTGTACAGGCTGTGCCGCTTCTGCAAAGCTTGCCACTGTTGCTTCACGGGTTACATGACGCTTCTTCCGGGCTCCTTGCTGACTGGCTAGCCTCGCAGCTTTTGAGATTGACACTGGCGATACGGGCCGCTTCTTCGAATATGTAGACGTGCTCGGTGTCCGGTTTAGCGCAGGGTGGCTCGGATTGTGCGACTTTAAAACCTCAGGTCTTGGGATCTCGACTTTAGTGTCGATTTCGGCAACGGACTGTAGGACGCCACCCGATTCTTGAAGTGCTTTTTGCTGTTGTTGGAGCTATTTCCCGGAATTTCAGGTCAGCTAAAGGAGTGGCAAAGAACACAAGTGGCATTATATGAACGTACCTCGTGCAGAGTCTCTGATGCATCATCTGCTTCGCGAAAGTATGTTGGCCTGCCTCCGACATCGAAGCATAATCGCTTGATAGACCGCGGCGTTGGGGAAGCAGCTAAGGGATAGAGCTTGGAGTCGAGTTCATGCAAGTGATGAGGCGCTTTCATTACGAGAGGGGGAAAACTCGTAGTAGTGGTTGTAGTAGTCGTTACGACGGTAGTTTGTGTAGCTGGAGCAAAAGAGAATTGTCCTAGCATGTTGGCCGAACTTGATACTTGCACCGAGTGACTGCTTCCCAGCGTTACGTCGGATTGCATACTGGAGTCCCCTTGGGATTTTCCCCCGGGCGTCAGGTTCGGTGAGATTCCAGTAGATCTCGGAGTCGAAATAGTGGTAAAGGGTGCTTGCATAGCTTTCTCCACGCGTGACACGGGTAGTGAAAGATTCGCAGACGACCTCTGAGGAGGGTCCATCATGTCGGAAATTTAGGTGAAGAGAACCAAGCTCGAACACGAAGCTGACACGGGCTGAGGCGCGTTCCCAACAGCGATGTGTTCGCAGAGATGTTGTTGCACCTCCTCCTACTCATAATATATATTTGCAGAAGGCGCCGGGCTCATTTTGAAAGCTGCCTCTACCCTGTAGCCAAAGGCCGAACGTCCTAAAAGTAGTTGGAGGTTGGTCATCCAGCAGCCACTTCAGTTCTGGCGTTTTCTAAGTGTTGGGGGAAATGATGCAGGCCACCGTCAAATCCAGACTGATAGATGAAAGTTTTGCAGAGGTAAGAAATGGTGAACAGTACCTATGTGCCGAGTGCTGACGAGAGCCGGAGGCAGGTATGAGGTGGCTCTATTCGATCTTGAGATTCCGCCTCGCCCTACTCTACGTGCAAATTACGTGATCCCGGCAGATCATTTTACCTCCCACGCCTCCGTACTTTATATGCAAGCACCTCAGGCCAACATATTATTTCCTCAGCGGACACCATGCAGGAGTAAAGTAGGTACACTATCTATCTTCAGTCAATCCTTATCCAGTATCATGATCTTCAAATGTGCTCGATTAAGTTGAGCTCGCTGTCGCAGAAAGCAAAGTATCTACTAGAGAAGAGGCTGGTCAACACGAATAATTGCCCCTTGATTAGTGCGTGTCTCAAGTAGTTCAGCCTTTACTTCAAACATTCAAAGTACTGTCGTCCTTGTGAGTACATCCAGAAAGAACAACTATGATAGATGGACTGTTGTTGCTAACATAAGCTGTCTGACGGAAATGCGACTGCTCGAAAAGGGGGGTGCTCCAATGTACATAAACCACTACTTCCTATCCAACAGCACCTCATTAAGGATCCTATTTCTAGAGTCCTCAAAGCTGAATATCGTCTCTCGAACCAAAACCCCCAATATTCAGTAGTTTTAGTTGGGGTTGTATCGAAACATGAGGAAAGAAAGCACGATAAAATTCAAGGGACCAAAGGACTTCTTCCTGGTTTTATGAGAACACCATGAGAGATCACACCCTCCTTCCATCTCAGCTGGTCCCCACTATTCACGGCTAGAATAAAATGGCAGAGAGCAAATCGCATGTCATTGAGTAATGTTACCTGCTATCGAGTGTGAACAAGACAAGAACCATCACGCATTCTTCCTGATGATCCCAAACATACTGCAACATTTGCTCTGCAAGTTTCGAAATACTGCAACCTAGTTCATTTCCTGTAGACTTAGTCGGATCTTGTATCTTGTATATTCTCACTAAAATCAAAGCCAACTAGGATACAGACTAACTGGCTGAATCCAGGCAAGGGTTATCGAGGAACAACCTACTGCAAATGGTGGATTTAGAAGGATCTAGAGAATCATGGTCGTCGAATTGGCATTTTGTAACTGCTTCGCCGCCGGAAGTACTGTTGGGACTGCTATATTGATGGCTTCATCATTGTTAGGTTCGTGACAAGAGCTAAAGGGAAGAGGAACTAAGGGGTGCAGGAAGTCAGTGAACAGTAACCGGCCTCCGAAGAGATGTCCACATTAACATATAGAATTCATCATCCCCTTAACAACAAAGCCATTAGCTCGGGATTCGTTGCAAAGCTTGTACGATAAGAAGAATTAGATAGGGACATATAGGACATATAGAACTTGATCAATCTCAAATTTCTACGCTTCAACTGTCACTTCGTCCAGTAGTTGACCTGGTGTGTTTGGCTATCGGTTGTTCCGCTGTTCACCGGTGAGGTTACCTTAAGTTGATACTTTCTTCGCTTCACTATCTTTCAGGGCTTTGCCGTCACGAGAATTCCCGCTCGAAGCGAGCATGTGACGTTGCACTAAGGGTTTTGTTTTCCTTCATACCTTACCTTACCGTATGCTGAGGCTACTGTATTCGTCCCATAATACCTATGTTTTTACTTCCGAGGGTACCAAAGTGCACTGCATTGCGTAGAGTAGGTGCTGCCAGGATCTGAATACGCTTTGGAAACTGCCCAATTGAAGTAGTACAAGATAGAGAAGTCGAGGATTATTTGAATAGACAAAACGAAAGGGACTACCTAAGAATACAATTTGATAGTCTTCTACGTAGTACTCTACCAAATGCTTGGCAACGATGGTTACCTATTTGGTAACCTCGGCCTCGAGTTACCTCCACTCAACGTTCGTTGGACTTCACCACTCGTTCTTTATTGCCTCATATTGCTTCTGTCCATAACCGGAAACGGGCATGGCGCAGCAACAATTCCGTCATAAGCTTGTGGAGAAAACCATACAGCAGCCAGCTGCCGTACAAAGTACGTCTGTGGACCAGGACCAAATCGTCAGCGAGCAGCAGAGCTTTGCCATGGTGCAGACAACTCTTCAAACATCTGTGAGTGCTTAAGAGTTCGATGGGCGAGGTCTACTTCCAGACTAATAGAGTCCATGTCCAGGTGGCAATACTGGCCTTCTTGAGGTAATGCGGAGCTATTGTTTTTACTCATCCAAACCCAACGTACTGAGAAGGCGTAGAAACCTCCTGCCCGAGCATTGCTACGACTGGCTCGACTACAAACCAATATGTGGAAAGGCACGCCCAGCACACAGGAGTGGTGTAGAAGGTGAAAGTACCGATTCTCAGTCACCAGGGCGGCACAGTCGGGCCAGTCGGAGAGCAGGATTCAGAGCAATCACTCGTGGGCGAGCAACAAGCGGTGATCAACTACTAGACTGGCTAGTGAGTGCCCCGGGTTTTGAATTGCTAAAAACTTCAGGCTGATAGACTGGTCCTTGATAGGATGTAATTTTGGACGGGATACAAAGGCAGACGGTAGCAACTGTTCAATTCAGCATCTATTCTGATCAGGCCAACCCTCTAAACGTCATCGAGTCTTACCGATTCAGTTTCCAGTATGCCCAAATCCCTGGAGGCGCGAATCATCAAGTTGTTGGGATGGCGCTTTCTGGGTCTAATGGCATGTCAGTCACTGTTATAAGCGCTATGTCTCGTCTGGAGAGAATCCACGATTGTCTGTATAACTGGAGCAACTTCGCACCCGATCTTCCTGGTGAGCAATCGATAAGGTAGATATTCGGCAATCGGTGAACTAATGATCTCCAAGATGTTCGGTTCTTGATGTGTCACCTGCTTCACACACCGACTTGCCCTTCAGACTTTCGGCCAATCGGGTTTCAACAATGCAGTGACACCACAATGTTCGTTCCTGACCGCGATCTATGGCATATCAAAGAGAGAAACATGGGAGAGATGGGCTCAGGCTTCCACAGGTAGTTGCAACTTCATCAATTGAATTAGCTCCATGGACCCAATAAGATGTGCTCGGCTAACGCTCCCAGTGTGAGCTTGGACGTAGGTTATTTGGTGGTCAAAGAAGGTGTGGAAGTAGATTCGGACGGACTGCTAGAGATTCCACAAAGACTTGAACATACCAGAGCAGTTCCACGATTTTCTAATGTCACAAGGAACCCGGGGGTTGAGGCAACAGAAGCGGCTACGGCAGCCACTCCAGAAAAAGCTAATATAGAGACTTGTGTAGAGCTCTCTTATGAGAGCCCCCTATCCCATAGTACAATACTTTCAGAGGGTACAGTCGACCTTGACAAGAATGTCGCTGAACCAACGAAAGCACAAGAAACAACTCGCTCAGGGGTTCCGGAGGATGATCCTTTGACAAAATCAGTAAGCCAATCTTTGTGTGTCTGAGCCAAAGCTGACAGCAAAAGCCAAGTCAATGGCTGGACGATTCGCAGGGCGACCTTATCTTAACCCAAAAGATCCGTCCATGTTCTCAACGATCCGAAGCTGTGCAAGGAATGAGGCTAGTGCGTTGGAAGTGGTTGGAAATGATAGCTAAGAGAGAAGCATCAAAGACCGTTCGCCAAGAGGACTCCGCCGTGCGGGATCACCCTACAGTACGTTGCGAGTGCGGGTTCGGTAGGGAAGAAGCCGGCATGGTAAGATCTATAGTCATGATATTTCGAAATCCGCCGCTGTTGATTCAGAGTAATAGATACAATGCGAGTGCTGCGACACGTGGCAGCATAGTCACTGCTATGGGTTTATGTTGAGAATGCCGAACGATGAACATTTTTGCTATCGATGCCTTTTCGCGAATTCCGATGTACGTCGCTTACAGGATTTGGAGCGTCTTGCGCAGTCTAGACGAGCGATTTGGCTTGCGTATCGGGAGGAATATCCAGGCAATCTACGAAGGTTTGCCAAGCTGTTGCGTCAGTGCACTCGACATCCCAACGTATGACGCTACCGCTGATTTTCAATAGACTATGATAGAGCGAGCGAAACAGAAGTCATACGGCGAATGAAAGATGAAGGATACCTGGTTAGGGGCAAAGGTTCACAATTCCATCGGGTGGACTCGACAGAACAGGCTCAGAAAAGGGATCGAGACTACGCGAACCCAACAACATTACTGAGCCATCTTGTAAGTAGTAGCTTGTGCCCTACATACAACAGCGAACGAAGCACTGATGCGTTTGGGCAGTACGAGGTAGCAGACGAGGTGCGGCCGCGCAAGCGCGTCAAGAGCACTTGAGGACTCCCGAGAGGAGAAGAACACTCAATGAAGCGCATCAATAATATGTAGAAGCATTGCTACTCTACCGTTGTCCAAGAGCTACTTACTACTCTCCTTCACATCTCATATTCTTCGTTCTTGTACTCTGTATGGTACGAGTAAGTTACTTTGGGGAATAGAACATCACTTGGTACATGGTTTGGTACTTGCGGAGTACAGTATGTACGAGGGGGTCGCCATTTCCGATGGAAACTGCTTTGCACTACGTCTTTTTAATTAGGTATCGTTGATTGCGAAACCTGTGCCGTTTTTTAGAATTTGCCGAGAGTTTCACCAAATTTAGTGGCGAATCTCCTAAAAGTGCAAAATAAGAAACAGATTTGTAAAATCAACCTCACTGCCCTTCCGATGCTTCATATGTAGTATATTCAGTGCTTCATATGTGGCCTACCCAGTGCTTCATATGTGATATATTCAGTGCTCCATATGTGACCTACCCAGTGCTTCATATGTGGTCTATCCAGTGCTCCATATGTAATATACCCAGTGCTCCATATGTGAACTATCCAGTGCTCCATATGTGACGTATCCAGTGCTCCATATGTAATATACCCAGTGCTCCATATGTGGCCTATCCAGTGCTCCATATGTGACGTATCCAGTGCTCCATATGTAATATACCCAGTGCTTCATATGTGGCCTATCCAGTGCTCCATATGTGATCTATCCAGTGCTTCATATGTGGCCTACTTAGTGCTCCATATGTGACGTATCCAGTGCTTCATATGTGATATATCCAGTGCTCCATATGTAGTATATCCAGTGCTTCATATGTGACCTACCCAGTGCTTCATATGTGATATATCCAGTGCTTCATATGTGACCTACCCAGCGCTCCATATGTGGTCTATCCAGTGCTTCATATGTGGTCTATTCAGTGCTCCATATGTGGTCTATCCAGTGCTTCATATGTGGCCTACCCAGTGCTCCATATGTGACGTATCCAGTGCTTCATATGTGACGTATTCAGTGCTCCATATGTGATCTATCCAGTGCTCCATATGTGAACTATCCAGTGCTTCATATGTGACCTACCCAGTGCTTCATATGTGATATATCCAGTGCTTCATGTGACCTACCCAGTGCTTCATATGTGACGTATTCAGTGCTTCATGTGACGTATTCAGTGCTCCATATGTGATATACCCAGTGCTCCATATGTGAACTATCCAGTGCTCCATATGTGGCCTACCCAGTGCTCCATATGTGATCTATCGGAAGCCAATGAGAAAGTTAATGGGGAAGCCAATGGGGAAGCCAATGGGGAAGCCAATGGGGAAGTCAATGGGAAGTAGGGGACCCGTTATCGTTATTTCAAGCTCTTCTCCATAACAATAGTTGATGTAGTCCTTTCTTCTATGCGAAACAGATAAGACGAAGGACTCGAGGAAGCTTTGCGATGGGGAAGCAAACGAAGGTGTAAATAGGGAAAGCAATGAAGAAGCTAATGAGGTAGAAAGCCATGTAGGAAGCATTGTTTGAAGCACTGTTTGACGTGTGTTATGCGCCCAACCGACGCGTATTTTGAAGCATGTAGGGAGTTCGATAGACAGCTCGATAAGGAGTTTAGTAGGGAGTTTGGTAGGGAATTTGGTAGGGCGTTTGGTAGGGAGTTCGGTAGAGCGTTTGGTAGGGAGTTCGATAGGGAGTTTGATAGGACGTTTGATAGGGCGTTTGATATCGAGTCATGAAGAGTGCTTTCTATTGAACTAATTAGCATGTGCTATGAAGCATGTACGAAGCATACAGAGTGTATGAATAAACAGGTAAATCGATAAACAGAGATGAACAAAGACTCAAAACACGCGTTGAATTAGAATCGAGAAATTCATGAATGAGACGATTATGAGCACAGCGAGTACAGGTGCGTTGAGACATGAAAAAAGAAATAAAGATTAATATGAATCGCGTACAAAATAGGTAACGACAGATGCAGATAAGTAATGGAAGTATGCAGATGTACGGGTAAACAGGTAAACAGATCAATGCAATTTTTCAGTTCGGTCAGGTGATTTTCGGTCACCTGATGTCCGTACAACGACTTCAATGAACTGTAAAAATCAGGATGGTAGTTTAATCGAAAGAAAAAGGAATGATGGTAGTTTAAACGGAAGAAAACGACTTGCACGGGTCAACGCAGCCAAAAACATAGTGCGGGGTCGAAAAGTTTTGATGTTGGGTCACCTGATGTAACACTTGGCAACCAACGATCAGAATGGACTCTTGCTTCAGTACTATATAGACTGTACTTGGAGGCGTTTCCCGCTACCAGTAGCGACCAAGGCGCTAGTAGAGACTTTGGCGTGCAGCAACCTTAGGTAGGTACCTACAGTAAGCCACTTCCGGCACCAAAGAGAATGGGACGCCATCTCGGTCTGTGGATAACAATCAATCAAATGTAGGTAGCAGACTGACTACCCCTGCCGATACTTCAAGAATCAAGGATTTGGAGAGGCGAAATTACGAGTCGCGCAATGCAGTAATTAAAATATCAAATGCTCGATTTAGGTCTGCATTGTTGAACCGGAATGCAGGAAGCAGTGCGGAGAAATTATGTGGAGTTGGGGACCGAATTAAATAAAGTAGGCAGGCAGGCAGGGCACTTTCTCCAACCGAAAGGAAACGTAGATAGTTCTATGGGAACCCTGCGTATTTTATTCGAATGCCGGGTCTTGCAGCCAATCATGCGAGCCCCTAGAACTATTGTAAATTGGATGCAGGTACGTCGTACGGACTTTCATGTGTTAGTAGAAGCCTGTCTGGACTTCAATTCCTTAGTGCGTCCTTTCTCCCATCTTCTCAATGTTTGACTCCTTTCGACTCAATACGATCCAGTGAGCGGTGATAGACTTGAAATACATATATCTCCCCGTAGAACCAAAAGATTCTCATCAAGGTCAAGGTACATTCCGGTCATGGACCCTATGCAAAGCTGCTACCCTCGAGTCTCGGCACGACGAGCTGTTTCAAGATATCTTTACGCCTAAATACTACGTTTTCCTCTCGGGGCACGTCTTGCGAAGGTAATCGGCCCCAAAGCACATAGTCCGTTATGGCTCGGATATACAAGTTCTCTTTTCCTCTGCCTGGTCGAAAGTCGAGCCCCGAGAAGCAGCCAGTTCCGGATCCCCGCTACGGTAACCGCCACAATGCGGACGACTCTCCTATGTTCAATCCGGGCGAGAAGGCTAGAAGACTGCTAGGGACATCGGAGCCAAATAGTCCTGAACTGAAGCAGAAGCAGTCGTGGAGGGCAAGGCGACAGGCGAAGAAATCCCCGAGCTTCATCAGCGTTACGAAACCAAACCTGGAAGATGACTTAGCCAAGGACTACGAGGACACTGTGATACCAAACGAAAGGATTGGAGCCCCTGCGCACACGCTTCGCAACAAGCCTATGTCGCCGTTACTGGGACATCACTTCATAGATGACGCTGTCACTTGGGGTAGCGTGACCGACGTTGCTAACACGAACGCTCATCACTCCGAATCATCGGCAACGTTACAGTCATACTACGACCCCATGAAGTCTCCGCTTGCCATTTCACAGCAGACGTCAGCTTCGTCAGCTCGAGATATGGCATTGAGAAAAGGTTGCAAGCCCATTGCCAGGCCTCTCGGACAAGGCCTTCCGGGAACCATGACTTACCCAGCATTTTCTGACGAAGAACATCTGTACAACAACATAGACTCTTCGAAGAGAAAGCCACCACAGCTAGATTTGTCGACGCTTTTCCCAAAGCCACGATCATCGTACGTTGCGGCTCCTTTGCCTTCCACAATTGTCAAGTCACCTTCGCAAATATCGTTAGCCTCAACCAGCCAGCGGTGGGCATCGTCAAACCGGCCCAGCTGGACAGCACAGGATGGGACGAAGGAGCAGGACTCCACGGTGGGTGACGAAATGGATTTGAAGGATATTCTGCGTATGGATGAACATCATATCAAGATGAATGTCAAAAGGCCAACGGAGCCGGTAAAGAATTGGTTCGACGGGCTCGGGGAAGACGATGATGAACCCATTAATGTCTTCCCTGGAGCTAACTTAGTACGTGCATTGCCTGAAGACCCTAGGGCGGCTGTAAAAGTCGGGCTCGATGAGGTTTCAAAAGACCTGCGCCTTCGACAAAGAAAGAGCAGTATGAGCGACCCACACAGGCGTCCATTGACTTCCCGTCCTACCTTAAGCTTTCGGTTAGATCCTGCTGCTCATGCTGTTACTGCTTGGCCAAGACATTCATTACAGTCTTCGGGGCTCACAAGCACAGCAAGCAGTGTCAGTCGAAGGAACGGACGTTCGGCTCAAGTAACTAGAATATCTATCTCAGGGATGGACCTACTTAATCAAAGCGTGCTGGTATTGTCATCGTCTGATGACGAGATCGAACAGTCTAGTCCTCGACGTCGCGCTCGCATCCGAGATAGTATAGAAGTTGCTGATATAGGCAACGAACCTTTAGTCTACAGTGCCGAGACGATGAGAGCTCGCAAACCCCGACCGGTCATCAGGGTACTCTCAGGCAAAGCATCGAAATTAAATATACCACCTGTGCCCAAGATGCCTGAGACACCGCAACTTCACCAGCGAGCTGCGTCTAAGAAATTCGAAAACAAGTCAAAGGTAACGAGCATAAAAGTTGTGGATGATACTGATATCAAACGCAAGTTGGCATCTATGGAGATCATGGATGATCCAAACGTTAGCGCAGGAGCACGCACTTCTACCAAGGTCAATCGATCCGCTACGCATAAAATAGATTATGCCCGCTGTAGTAAAATGATGGCTGTGACTGAAGAGGAGGAGAAACTGTTGGAAGCAATGCGGAAGAAGAGAGCCAGCATTCGAAAACTCGACTTCGCGGAAGGGTTCCACGAGGCTTTACAATTACATGGCAACACTGAAGCCCCCACAAGGCCGAGGACCGCGAGTGTGGATGAGCGTTGTAAATTCATTGATCCTGATAGAACAACACCTATTCCACCGTTTGGCCAGGGGCTTAGGAATTCCCTGACTGGAGCTCCGTTCGCGGCTTCTACAGATGATTTAGTACACGTGGATTCATATACATCTCCCGAAACCACTCAGCGGTGGAGTAGGAATGCTAGCTCTATGCCTCCGTCTGACCCATCTCCCAGCCTAAGCTTCAGCCCCTCTGACATCTTACCATCTCCGCCTTCCAGCTGCCTTTCCCCTAAGACGCCTCCACCAGGTCTGGGATTTCTAGAAGTCCATGCAGGTGGCGTTGGAGCAGCCCCTTCACGGCAACTACGACTTTGGGAAACAACCGGACATGATAGGAAGCAGTCTGTCAGCAGCGGAGTGCTCACGCTTTCTTCGGAGGAGAGAAAAGCCCGGGACGTTGGCAGCGAAGACAGCATCACGGGATGGCGCATGGACAGATGGTGAAAGCATTCCCTCAGAGCGTCTGATGATCGGCTCTACGGCACCTCCCATTCTTTTGGGTTATCTCTTAGTCCACTCTCTGTGAACTGTTTCTTGTCTTCGAGGCTACCGGTTCGAGGCTACCAGTGCCTGTATTCTGGGTCTACACATGAACACCATATCTTGTACAAGATCATGTTTCTTCGTCGCTGACTTTAGTATGTCTTGTTTTAATAACGGGGTGCTATGGGAATAGTGGGACTGTTTACGATTGATAAGCGAACTTAGCTGTTTGGATACCCTACTGAATGACAGTTTATTTATACAATTGCATGACCTTGCTGTCCAAAGCTTTGAAGTCCATGCTGATGGGAACCAAGCGTTCATGATAAGAGATAGATCATGTATTGATATGTCACATCAAAACATGTGCGATCAGACAGCATTAAGCAATGGCTAAATCGGGTGGACAGTTTCAGGGGTAGGTCCAAAGGTGGGCCTAGGCAGAGAGGCTGATTTCATGACGTAGGGCTGAGACCAAGAATGTTGGAAAGTGTGACAGTGCCTCCATATGACATGTCATTTACACTCTTTTGACCAACCATAGCCACTCCTTGAACGACCGACATTGATCGTGTCACATAACCTCTGTGCCTGTAATCGAAGACTCGAAATATAGGTGGCTGCCGCCGCGTTTGGTACACAGATAACAATCATCATGGGTTTGGGCGAAATGCCCCGGCGCAACGCAGCAGCCACCTGGTATGGATGGTCTATGAAGCATATTTCTTTGATAACCGTGAGTTCTTTAACGGTCCTCCAAGTGGAAGATATTTGGGACGTAGCAAACAATGCTGACGCGGGCAGTAGCTCACCGTTCAGAACTCGGCGCTCATTCTCGTACGCTCATGCCTTTTCCACTCGTCCCGGCAATTACTGCTCACCGGCGCATCCGAGATAGTTCTGACAGCTAGACCAGATACTCCATTACTCGCGGATAATGCCACTGGTTGGCGGCCACAGATACCTTACCTCCACAGCCGTGTTTCTGAATGAAGTTCTCAAGCTTACGGTGTGCTTGACGATTGCACTCTACGATATTTCACGAACAATTTCTCCTTCCATGCCTGCAACCTCTCTATTTAGCGGTCTGATAAGTGCAGTTTTCACGGGAGATAGTTGGAAATTGGCAATACCTGCAGTCTTGTATGTGATGCAAAATTCGCTACAGTATGTGGCCATCTCCAACCTCGACACGGCAACTTTCCAAGTCACGTACCAATTCAAAATCCTACCTACCGCAATATTCTCCGTATTGCTACTTAAACGAAGTTTGTCTACGCGTAAATGGGTGGCCCTAGGGCTTCTTATGATTGGTGTGGCCATTGTGCAGATACCAACCGCAGAATCAGAGGCCTTTGCCTCCCTGAAAACGTCCCATCACGGTCTCTTCATTCCACGGTCGATGGGTGGATGGCGCAAACTTGGTAGCTCTCTCTCCAAGCGTTCTGCGACCTACGAAGGTATTGAGGAAGATGATATGCTGGCGAACCCACATATGAACGCGTCACTTGGCCTTGGGGCTGCTCTATTAGGATGCGTTGTCTCTGCCGCCGGCTCCGTATACTTTGAAAAGATCTTAAAAGAGTCAGAGACCCATGTTTCGCTGTGGGTTCGGAACGTCCAGCTCGCGTTCTACTCTCTTTTTCCCTCTTTTTTCATTGGAGTGCTCTTCGTAGATGGAGAGCAGATTGCGAGGAGTGGCTTCTTTGTCGGGTACAACTGGGTTGTATGGACAACGATAGCTGTCCAGGCGATTGGCGGAATAGTTGTCTCCCTCTGCCTCCACTATGCGGATAACATTTCAAAGAGCTTTGCAATGAGCCTCAGTATCCTCTTGAGCCTTTGCGCAAGTGTCTGGTTCTTTGAATTTAATATCACTGCTAATGTAAGTTTTACGAAGAACACGCATCCCGGTCAAACTGACCACAATTATGTAGTTCCTTATTGGGACTTCTGTCGTCCTATTCGCAACGTACCTTTACAATAGCCAAGACCGTGTAGCACGTCCCCCCCCGATACAGATACACAGCTATGAGAAGACTACGATTGACAGTCGCTCAGCTCGCGAGAAGGACACTCCAATGAAACTGCCGACTACACCTCTGAAAAACGAAGGTCTGTCTACATCTAGGCCTGGTTCGCCGGTCCTTCACCATACGAGGACCGGGTCTTCTAGGGGATACTTCGGGAAGCATAGGGACGAGTAGGGTATAAATCTTCCTTCCTCAATCGCGTCATGCATAGCCACTACCTATTATCATAGCATGTTGGAGATGGTGGGCATCAATGCTGGTGTCTACGGAGTTTACCCAGCATTGGAGACAGTTCTGTCTTAAGGGGAGCCTTTTTGAATGATAGCAATTACGGAACCAGGCTAAGTATGGTCTACTAGATACTGTGTACTTATCCAAGCCAGACATCCACACTTTTGAGTAAAGCTTGATTTTCTTAGGAAAGCATGTAATCATGGAGAAATTCGCTTAGCACTCACTGGTGTTTCGATACAGCGTCATATACCAGTATTACCTCATCCTCTTTCCAGTAAATTTCCTTTCCCTCACAATGAGATAATGTGACCGTTCACTGTTTTGGGTTTTATTTCATTGTATGGTACATCTGGATCCGTTCTTCATTCGTGCCGTAATGGGCACTTATCAGTCTGACATCCAACTGCTTCTCCGGGAGATGGCAGAACACCCAGAGAACAATATTGACCACCAGCCCGAAAGGCCGTATAGTCGGCCAATGCTCGCGAATACCCAAAGGCCGATGGCAGACCAATACCAGGCTCAAGACCGATCCCAACCTCGAGTTTACAGCCCACCACGCCTATTCGAGGACCAAACTTCACGACCTCTAGGTTCCCTTGCATACAATAGACAAGATGTTCCGCTCGATGCTTATGGTACTTTACACAACCGTTTTCAAGACCGTGATTGCTAACGAATCCTAGATCCTGAGCTGCTCGCCGACCCTCAAGGGCATGCCGATCATGGCATGAGCAGACTACTACAACCGCGGAGTTCTTACCCTTTTCCCAGTAGGGAAACATACTCTTCGCGTGGTACAATTCCCCAAAGGGAGCCTTCGCACTACGACAGAGGTCAATAACAAGTAAATTGATCAGTCGAGGTTCTGCTAACGATTTCAGCGCCACAACCTCCCAAGGACTCTCGACTCAGTCACCGTATGTTAGGCTTCATATCCGATCTTTTTTTTGTCTTACTGTTGTGCAGCTCATAATCTTTACACTCCTCCACCTCGCCGAGCAGCTTCCACTTTCTTCCCATCCACTCGAATTCCGTCTAGCCCATCTTTGGCTGTCAGTCAGCGACGAAGGATACAAGGCGCGCATGATAACGAGCCTAAGTCCGGTCCGCAGTCATCATCTCCTCCTTTTCCTTCACCAGCAGAGAACCGAAGGACTTCCTTGACAAGCAGCCACCAATACAGGTCTCCGAACAACCCAAACGGCAGAGAGCGTGAAACGAGTCAAGGTCGTCTCATTCATCCATCTCCTTCTGCTGCACCGACCCAAGCATTAGTTCAAGTTGATAGGATCGGTCTTGGCCATGCTCCACCAATAGCACAGGGCATTCAGCTCGTCTGCTCACATGAAATGCCCGATCGCTTTCGATCAGTTTTTCCTTTCCAGCTATTCAATGGTGTTCAGTCAAAATGCTACGAAACCGTCTACAAAACTAATGAGAACCTGGTTCTCTCAGCGCCAACCGGCAGTGGAAAGACGGCAGTTCTCGAGTTGGCCATTTGTCAACTAGTCTCGAGTCTCGAGTCTGGCCAGTATAAGATTGTTTATATGGCCCCTACCAAATCGCTCTGTTCAGAAAGGCAGAGAGATTGGCAAGCCAAGTTTGCTACGTTAGACTTGCGATGCGCAGAACTCACAGGAGACACTGATCAAGTGCAGCTACGAAATGTTCAGAACGCAAGCATCATCATCACGACACCCGAAAAATGGGACAGTATGACAAGGAAATGGAAAGACCATGCGAAGCTCATGCAATTGATTAAGCTTTTCTTGATTGACGAGGTGCATATACTGAAAGATACACGCGGTGCTACCCTTGAGGCGGTTGTTTCTCGCATGAAGTCTGTAGGATCTCATGTGCGGTTTTTGGCGTTAAGTGCCACGGTTCCAAACTCTGAAGACATCGCAACATGGCTGGGAAGAGATCCTATCAGGCAGCATTTACCAGCGCAGCATTATAAGTTCGGAGAGGAATTTAGGCCAGTCAAGCTGCAAAAATTTGTGTACGGGATACCTTATAGCGGAAATGACTTTGGCTTCGAAAAAGTCTGTGATCCAAAGTAAGCTGTGAATACCCCAGTAATTAGGCAAGGAGCTACTTACCTTTTGCAGATTGCCTGAGATTATTGCAAAGCACTCACGAAATAAACCCATCATGGTATTTTGCATTACGAGAAAGTCCACAATTGCCACAGCAAAGACCCTTGCCAACCTATGGGTCACAAAAGGTCCCCGTGAGCGTCTTTGGCCAGGACCAACTCGAAGGGTCGTTGTGCAAGATCCAGATCTTAGAGGTATAAGCATCAGCCGCGACACTGATCAATCGTGCTCAAGAGCTTATACTTTATAGAAACAATTGGCTCGGCTGTAGCATTTCACCACGCTGGCCTTGATAGCTCAGACAGAGACACTGTTGAAAGAGGGTTTCTGGAGGGTCATATCAAGGTCATCTGCTGCACTTCAACACTTGCCGTTGGTGTTAATTTGCCATGTCATCTCGTGATTGTAAAGGGCACTGCCACCTTCAAGGAAGGAGGTCTCAAGGAGTATGCGGATCTCGAGATCATGCAAATGCTAGGACGCGCAGGACGGTAATACATCACATGATTCTGGAACCTCCCAGCGCTTACACTTTACAGGCCTCAATTTGAGGACAGTGCAATTGCTGTGATTATCACAAAACAAGACAAATTCAAGAAGTATGAAATGATGGTATCAGGACAAGAGCTTCTGGAAAGCTGGTATGTAAGTCTGAGCTGACTATTCTCTGAGCTAATAGTCCTGTAGCCTTCACTTGAACTTGATTGATCATCTTGTACATGCAAATGGGATACTCAATGAATTTGATTCCGTGGGACTGACATCTGTACAGAATGCCGAAATTGGACTTGGAACCGTCTATGATATGCGTTCTGCAAAGAGATGGCTCGCAGGAACATTTCTTTGTGTCCGCCTTGGCAAAAATCCCGATTTCTACAAGCTCGATGGTGATGCTCCGGACCATAATCTAGATCGCAGAATCGAGGTAATCTGCAAGAGAGATGTCGGCCTCCTAGAGGAGACAAGGCTGGTCACTTGTGACGAGAAACTGAACTGCACGGAGTTCGGCGATGCTATGTCACGGTACTACGTCAAATTTGAGACTATGCAGGGCCTTCTAAGCTTGAGCCCTCGCTCTAAGATGTCTGACATCGTAAGCATTACTTTCTAAGGCCGTTGCATAAGCTAACTTGTTCAAGTTATCCGCTTTGGCCGGAGCCAAAGAGTTCTACGACGTTCGCCTTCGAGGTGGTGAGAAGAAGCTTTTCAAGGAGATCAACAATGCGAATGGTATTAAATATCCCATCAAAGTTGACATAGCCCTTCCAGCGCACAAGCGGAGTCTCATAATTCAAGCCGAGCTTGGAGGCGTGGATTTCCCTGCAGACGAGCAATACGTCAAGCATAGAAAGCAGTATCAGCAGGACAGAGCAGTGATATTCTCGCAAATTAACCGACTCATACGTTGCGTTATCGATTGTCAAATATTTCTCGAGGATGCGGTGACCACCAGACACGCATTAGAGCTCGCCCGAAGCTTCGGTGCCCGCGTTTGGGACAATTCTCCGTACCAAATGAAACAAATAGCGCAGATCGGGCCTGTGGCTATTCGAAAACTTGCTATCGGAGGTATAAACAGTATCGAGGCATTAGAAGCGGCCGAGCCACACCGTATCGAAATGCTGACAAGCAAGAACCCTCCCTTCGGGAACAAAATCTTGGCAAGCCTGAAGGACTTTCCCAAGTTACGAGTTTCTCTAAATATGATGAGCAAGGTGGGTAGATTATTTCGCCAGATTTTGAAGAAGATTGGAGTACTAAAAGGCGACTGTAGGACGTTAAACAAGGGCAGCCAGTGAAAGTCAGAATTAAAGCTGAATGCGGATTTATAAACGACAGGGTACCGACGATGTTCCATCGAAAGCCTATCTACGTATGTCTCTTGGTGGAGAGGTCCGACGGACACCTTGTTGATTTTCGACGTATCAGGTACTACCAATGCAAAGCATTCCATGTTTGCGTACTGACTATGCGAAGTGCGATGAAGCTTAATAGTGGTCAAGATATCCTCCTAACTGCAGAACTATTGAAACACGATCAGTACATCACCTGCTATATTATGTGCGATGAGATTGGTAAGTTTCTCTTGCGAAACTCTTAAAATGAACCCTAATCTGACCTTCCTCGTAGTGGGTACAATGCGATACATAGAGCTAAAACCTGGCCTACCGGCTTCTTTATTCCCTCCAACGCTTGCCCTACAAGTCCCAGACCATTCAGCGATGTTCATATCTCGCAATGACGGGCCCATGCACCACTCGAAGGGCAAAAGTGGTGACAATATCAACAATGTTGCCGACGACGAGTTTTCGGATGATGGCTTGAATGATCAAGATCTGCTCAATGCGGGTAAATACACAAACTCCCTACTGATCTTTCAATGACTCTGATCGGATTATAGTTGAAGGAAATGATTTCAGTCATATTGACACTTTCGACGACAAGCGAATACACAAGTCTAAGCTGAGCGTTTCACAGAGTCGAGGTACTGTCGATCATAATCATGGATCATGGAATCCGAAGCAGCTTGAAAACGGCAAATGGGCATGCAATCACAAGTGCAAAGACAAGACAGCGTACGTTGTCCAATCTCTATGTATCTTCGTGGCTGATACAGGAGACAGCTGTAAGCACCTGTGCTGTCATGAGGGGGTGGACAAACCTCCAAAGCCTCCCAAAAATCTGGCACAAGCTAGTCCTCCTCCTAGCTATACCAATTCTAGTAATCATAAATGCTCCAGCAACTCTCGATCGGTGCAGTCGCAGCTTCAGATAGGCAGATCGAACGAAGCTGGGTTGAATTCAAGGATTGAAAGAGTAGACCTAGCTCAGGGCAGAGACCGGGACGACTACACCAAATTCGGTCCTCGAGATTATAGAAAGTTACATCAACTTCATGAGAAGGTAACTAAAGCATCGCCTGTGCCAACTATTGGACATACAAAACCCTCGTATTCCTACTCGAAGGGAGAGCAACCAAGGATTCCGTTTCTTAGCGAGGCCGCTGACTCCATAAGCCCACTTGGAAAGATGTCAAGCGACTACGATGATAATTGGATGGATGACCTCCCCTCGCCATCTGCGCTTCTGGGCCAGACAACACACGTTAAGACGAACGTTTTTAAGAATTCTGTCAATGCTGCTAACCTGGTTTTTGATGAAGATATCTCCGATATAGAAGCTAACATGATTGGTTTGAATGATTCTTTGCCGGTGAAAGAGAATCCAACACCCGAGAGGACAGACGCCGCACTCTCTGATTGCGAGGAACATTTCGGGCCCTACGACTTAAACCAGGCGAACGATCATGTTGCCTGGAATGTCCCAATTTTATCGCCTCCAGCTGAACCTCAACACGAACTACACAAGCGAGAAAAGGCCGAGAGCACGGCCACATCAACAGATAGCCCCGGAAATCTAACCTTAGGGCGCATAAAGCGTAAAGCAACTGCTTCATCGGACACAGAAGTCTTAATGATGCAGTCTGCACCATTGCCGAAGAAGCAAAAAACGATTGACCGAGAGCCTGATGCCCAAACCTCACCGATCAATGAAAACCAAGCTTTTATTACAGACTCACCTCTTCCATCCTCGGCAGCTCTGGACCTTCAAGCTCAACCACCAACCCCGAAAATCAAGCCTGGCTATCCGGCTTGGGTATACGACTTAGACCCTGCTTTTATTGCCGAATACGAAGACTATGTGGAGTTCGTGTGAAGACGCTGCCTAACAGCTCGCTATAATCTGCTTTTTTGGTCACGCTTGAGGGATTGCCTATCTTATCTTTCTAGAAGCTATGTGGCTTATGAGCTTGAGCCAGCTTTTGTTATCTCAAGCATTGTTGCTCGCTTAGACATAATGCTACCAAAACAAACCAAGAGCTGGACGCGGATCTCAACCTCCTTGTTTTTCTGCATATACTAAGACCAATCATTCCACGAAAGTGTCTTCGCGGTTTTGCATCTCTTCAAATGCTCTAATTGAGGTCGTGGTGCAAGTTCACCAACAGTTTTGTCCTGCATTCTTCAACCCGCATTCTTGGCCTCGATACCACCAAATTCGAAGTGTAGACCACGCTTACCTATCTCCTTGTAATGCAGTAGGCGCCTATTCCATATGGTGCAAACTAAATATTGGTGTATTGTTGATTCGATCACGTTTGCAAACTGGTAGCTGCATAAGACTCGGACCCATTGCAGCAGTTACCCTCACCTTCCTTTTGTTGACATTTGGTGGCAAAAAGATTTCCTCAATCGAACTTCACCCCAACACCCTATTTCAGTGAATGACACACCACTATCTACATAGGTTTGTATACTATTTGCAGACCTCAGCACTCCGACAAGCCCCTCTTTGCGAAGACCGTACCGATTTACAACATGGGGAGACTTAACTACACAAATGTAAGAGCTACTGCTGTTTGTACCACCCTAGAAGCAACACAATGACAGTCAAAACAGCGGAAAATCGAGGGTTTAAAGCTTGGGCAGGTGGTTGCAAAAGATTTGGTACGACATACCAGAGCCAGGACTGAGAAAATATGCTGATATCTGAAAAGATTAAACGAATTCCTCCAAGCATAGGCTCCAAAGCCGCCCTCAGAGATCCCGTCGTGGAGCTTGACGTCTCGGGCAGAGGGTTGACAAGTGAAGGGTTCTTCGAGATAGCTACTGCACTGGTCAAATCAATCGAATATGAAGGCGAGCATGGCAAGGTCGTCAGACTGGAAGAGCTTTGCTTGAGAGAAAATAAACTCGATCCGAGGTGCCTACAAGCTTTGGGGAAGGTTATTAGATTGGCAGCTGGCGACCTTCGAGATCTGGATATGTCGGACAATCTCATTAGTGTCACGACGTACGAAGAGGTTGCAGCATGGGAGGACTTTCTCACATCTTTTTCTGAGTGTTGCGTTCTGCGGAGGATAGATTTTACTGGAAGTCCACTGGGTCCTAGAGCATTTGAGGTGCTCGCAAGAATTTACGCGAGAGAATCTCCATTCGACCTTATCTCGTTGGAGGAGGCGGGCACAGATTGGCACCACGACGCATTTGTGTTGAGAAACACAGCGTATGACTCCATTGCGCTCGAACAGCGAACTAGAGCTTTGAGCATCGTATCAGAATCAGAAGGTTACACTAGCGATGGTGAGAGTATCGCTTGTGCAACGCCAGGGGTACAAAAAAATTCCCGGCATGGTTTGTTCGCCTCCTCTGCTCTTCACAGCTGGTTCAGCTGAATGTCGTGTGTCAGATCCAAAATCACCTGAGAAAGCCGGTCACCTCACAACCCAGGCAGAACTTCAGCCCTTTTACGCATCCACTCGTGGCTTGCGTTCTGTCCCATATCTAATATTTTCTAACACGGCAATGACAGATGCATGCGCTCTGCATCTTTCCTATCTTGTTGCGTACCACAATATTCCTAAACAGCTTCTCGAACGCGTACCACCAGCGAAGGCTGGGCCACCAGCACAGCAGCTATTCGCTTACGACGAAGAATTGCGCTGTCATGGCATAGTTTATTTCCCAAACTCAAACATGGGGAACGCAGGACTAAGGGTTCTTGAACTGGCCGAAAATTTACGTATTAGTCTTCTCAACGAAATAGCACATGATGGTGTAACTACACGGTCTCAGGATTCATTTGAGGTAAACAATGCTGCAAGACGAGCCTCTGAAGCTCATGCCAATTCTGTCACTGGTCTGGTTCTCGATCGACGTCGTAGCACGTCTTCGATGACAAACGGCCAGCGTAGGGGATATGATACTGCACGCATCGCTAGGATTGAGCTAGAACGAGCGAGACATCGAGTTCAAGGGGATACACTGCGAGACGCTGGACAGCAGAGCACTGAGCTCTGGCAAACTTCGTTGAAAATGTTATCTTTGAGTCGAACCATCTGTCTGATGCCAAGACAAGTGCGGCCGCAAAATCCAATAAATTACCTGGAGGGTGTCCGTCCATCCATATCGCCTGAGCGACCCTCAACAAGAACCAAGTACTCGGATGATGACTTCAACTTTCCTGCTCTGCCGAATCCAATATCCAAGCCTCTTAAGCCTCTTACCATACCCGCACCTCTGGCCGCTGCAAATCCTAACCAACCTCTTACACGGAGATTCCATCAGCATCAAAAAGACACCTTTACATTTCTCACGCCCATTTCTACACCAACTCTCCAGCCTGCACCCTGTCCTCCACCCGCGACACAGCCTGAGCCTACAAGGCAGACTACTTACCGTTCGTCTCTCCCCCTTGGCTTCTCCTTTGGAGTCTGGCGGAGAATCATCGCTATAACAGCTGGCGCCAATGGCATTATGAGTGAAGCACAGCAGCGGTCTGTTCTCCGATGGGGTATGGATAGGGGGACTTTGAACCGTGAGAGGGAGTCGCTGGGTTTAGCGGAAAATGTCCAGATCTGGAAGGTATTGGAGGGGACGGATTGCTTGGCTTATGAGGCGAACGCCTGAGTCGATGGCGGAGGAAAACGCCGGTGACGGGACGAATGTGAAAGGCGTTGTGCCTCGATGAAAAAGCCTTAGGAGCTGTTAATGTTGAAGGGAAAGCTGTTCGAAAGACCTCTCATCCTTCCTCCACCTCCTTTCTCCCTATCCCCCAGACCCTATCACTTCCCCGCGAGCATCACCCCCCTCAAAACCTCCCGATGACTCTCCGTTCCTTTCATCCTGAACCCTTCCAGCCCCTTCCTCTCCGTCCTCCTCTGCCCACCCCCCCACACAACGGTGAAATCGGGTATCACCTCCCCCGGCGGGACCGTGCACATGGCGCAAATCTTGCAATACTACCCCCCCACAGAGCAGAATTAGCATTAGCACACCAACCCCCCACAAACCCCCTCAAAACCAACCCAACCCCTGCCCCCCCAACAAAACAACCCTTAAAACTCACCCTCCCAACCCTCGCCCCCATCCCCACCCTCCCCCCAACCTCCACCACCGTCCCCACCCCCACCACCACCGCCACCACCACCGCCCGCGTCTCAACCACCACGCCCCGCCCCAAGCGCACCCCCGGGCCGGGCGCCACGCTGCCGCCGCCGGAGATCAGGAACGTGGGGTCTTGGTCCGTGGCCGAGGTGAGGACGCCGA
>JAABUO010000741.1_pt1 | contig 53115 bp, 48 predicted proteins | sample 5559291 | NCBI WGS metagenome assembly JAABUO01 (sample SAMN10711878, study PRJNA513372) | rock metagenome | isolation source: Antarctica rocks | place: Antarctica: Victoria Land, Finger Mt sud | reverse complement strand
ACAAACGAGGCATGAGGCGCACGGCCCAAGGAGAATTATGTTGTACCAAAAAGAAGAATTCCTCCCCGTCATCTCGATCGTTGTACGCCACCCCACGGAGTTGCGCACGTCTCATTGGCTCTTCCGGAAGCGGTATCTCTAACCCAACCACCACGCTTCTTGGCTTTTCTGCAAATGCTCCTCGGTCGCCTGTGAGTCGCTCGACCCTGTTCCGCCCATTGCGGTGCATCGCATAGATCTGGTCATTCCATCCCCTATCCACCGGATCTCTGTTGTCCGCAGATCGGCTCACACCACTCCATCTCCCCTTCCCATGTGCAGATGCGGACCCATTTCTCGTAATCCATTGCTCCGTGCAATCCATCTCGATCGCTTCTCGCGCCTCTGATCAGCTTGCCCGCAATCACAATAATTACACCCCCCATCCCCCCAATCTCCTCAATCTCCCGATCTTCACTGGCGCACTCTGGCAACGGCGCCTTCCACACACTCTCTATGGAGTCTACTTTCATTACGATTCACGATCTGAGTGAGCGTGCGACAATCTTGTTTGCTTCGGCCTCGGTGGCGGAAGTCCTTGGATACGGTCCCGAGGGTCTGATTGACCAACCGGGTCTTTCCTTCTTCCATCCGCAGGAGCTGCCCTTTGCCAAGAACGTGCACGGGAATGGAATCAAGCTGGACAAGGCGGCCGTATTGTCGTATTGTCACTTGCGCACGGCCTCCAACGAATGGCAACTATGCGAGTGCGTATTTACCGTCGTCTACGATGTCCTTGTCGCTGCCATCTCCACCTACCGGGCCTCTGACAAGGCTCGTGGGCGGGCGGAGGCAGCTCCGGTGGTGCGCAAGATCTTCTCGCAGGACTGGAAGGACAAGAGGTCCTCTATGTTGCGCCATCTCTCCGCCAAATTTGAGGCTCCTGGTGAAGTAAAGCACGAGGCCCGATGTGCTCTCATTCTCAACCGCTTCACAAGATCACTCACGGTTCTTTATTCCACGGGGGGCTTGCAGGAGGTGGTTGGCATCTCTCCGCAAGATCTGGTGGGACGGTCGTTTTGGCAGTGTATGAGCGAGGCGTCACTAGATGCGGCCGTGGTTGCTCTCGAACGCGCAAAGGAGAACGACTCGATTGCCTACCTGCGATTCACATGGCGCAATCCTCGAGCACCCCGAAGCGATGAGTCCCCACGCTCCTCCACCCCAGAACTCCTCCCTCGGACCCCCTCTGCCGAAGACGTCTCCGAAATTCTTACCACACACGTCAACGGAAGGCACCCGTCTGGCGACAGCAGAAACCCAACCACGCCGACCATGCAGCCCGATGTGGAAGCGGAGCAGAGCGTTTTGGAGGTAGAGGCAGTCATATCGTGTACCTCGGACGGATTATTAGTGGTTCTGCGAAAGGCGCGGCCGCTAACGACCGCATTCCTCTCCACCCCACAAGGAATCTACGCATCCCCCTGGTCGCCATCGCCTTTACTTCCTGCTCCTCCCATGAATGCACTAGGAGGCGAATACATGGACGCCATCCAGCAAGTTGCTGTCTTTGCATGGACCATCAACGAGACAAATGGGGATCTCGTCGAGGAATATGGACGTAATTTGTGCATAGATGAGATGAAAGATACTATGGAGTGGCCGGGCATTGAAGCTGATGCGGAGGAAATGATATAACGCCAATGTAACGGGTGAAGGGGGAAGTATTTCGTTATTTTTGTACATTAGTAAAATTTACAGTACAAAAGGTTAGGATCCTGGGGGTCGCGCATCACCCTCGCCCGTAGGTGTGGCTAGCGGTGTAGCGAGCTTCTTGCGCTTCCCGTACTCGCTAAGGCTCATCTTCTTTTTTGGCCGTTCGGCAGGCGATGGCGGTATTGGGCTTGGCGGGATTGTAGAATTTCCCGAGCGGGCTCCTACGAAAGGAGTCCCAAGCGCAGAAGATGGAGTCGCTGCCCCTGGCGTTGTCGTGAGGGATGTAAATTGTCCCAAAAGGTTGGGTGGCGGAGGTAGGTCGACCGTCATGTCGGCACCATAGTGTCTACGACCTTTGACCGTTTTGTCATCCTCCACGAATACCTCTGACAACTCTGGACCTGTCCGAGCCTCCTCCACTGGAAGCGATACGCACGAGGTCTGTGGAATTTTTCGGTACTGTCGTAAGATGAATTGTCGATAGGGTAAAACATCCTCTTCATAGTCAATGAAGACCTTGTTTTCTTTAGGCTCTGTCTCAGGGACGCCTTCGGTGTTGTTCTCGTAGGAGCCTGATTCGGTGCCTAGAGACCGCTTGCGCTTTCGGTTACCCAAATCATTGGCCTCGTCTTCTTTTCTTGCCTTGCTCTTCTCACGCGCAGACAACATCGATTCGCTAGTCGATGTGCCATCTCTGCTATCCTTTTCAGAAGAAATGTAGTGCTTCAGATTAGTCTTGGAGTCATACTCTCGTGAAGCAAAGGTCAATGTCTTCTTGAGCCGTGAGGCAATATCTTTCCGCATCACTGCTATAGCGCATTCCTTCTTCCACTGACCGCACGCGCATTCAAGACTGCCAATCAGATCGTCGAGTGTAGCAATGAGCTGCTCCATTTCTTCTATTGATAATTCCATGTTTTCCTGATACTTTTGAGCTGGGTGATCTCGAGGCCATTCCCATTTAAACGCAATCTCGGAGTTTTTGGCAATGGATCGGATAGAGAAAACTCCATACTGAATGCCAGGCTCATTCTCAATCACAATCGGGCTCAGCCGCGCATTGGGCCGACAACTCCTCCGAATGAATCTGGCAGCAGATCCAGTCTGCCTCGCATCAATACAGATCGGTAGTGAAGCGTCAAATAAAACATGCGGGGCAGGTAGATGATTGAGGTGGAAACGGTTCAAAGGGTCATCGATATAGGCTGATTGCATTTCGACATGACCACGGTACTCGGCTAGAAAGCGATCTCGAGGGACTGATGACTTCAAAAACAACCCGTAACGAGATAGACCAGAGAAGGCTGGCCTTTTGTTGAGAACAATCCGTGGAAGCAGTTCCAGTGCTGTCGCAGGCGGGCTTATTGCAGCGAAGGCAGCACGAGAGTAGACAATCACTTCTTCCATCGTAGAGAAGTCTTGATCAGCAAGATAGTCAAGAACCTCGCTACTGATTTCGTTGCGAGTCACTGGAATGTACTCGTACTTAAAACCGGAAGCCATTTGTTCATCACCATCACTCTCATCGCTCGCCTCCGCCCCATCACCAGTAGACCCCGGGACCGGTGAGTATCTTAGATTGTTGTTGCTTGTCCGCTTACAAATTCTCGATATCCTAGTATAGGCTTCTCTGACCGCCGGCCTGCCTCCACCTCTTGTTCTTTGACCACCGCCTCTGCGCTTTCGCGAATGCATTTGCGTCTGCAACATTTTAGCCTGAGCAACTTTTGCCTTATGCCGATCAAGAGGCCTGGGTTTGCAAGTTTCACAAAAGTAACGATCTTCCACTGTTGCTTTGGTTATACCCATGCATACAAAGTGCTGCCACACAGAGCAGGTTTCACATTGAATGGTGCTTCCGTCATCATGCGTATACCCACAGATGCATCTTATGACACCACCATCGTCATGGGCTTCTTCGTCTTCCTGCTCTCCATCCACACTAGTACCGTCGTTATCTAGTCCGCTTCCAAACTTTGATTCGCTTTTCTTTTTCCTGCTATGCTCGTTAGGACTGGATTGTGTTTCGTCTGGGGGAGTAAGTAGGCCTACCGGGAGGCTTTCTGCGAGGTTACCACTGTCTTGTTGCACTACCTGAGCCCGTGGGATGACGAGTGAGGACAGCGTCTCGGCAGCCGCATCTTCAACAGAAATTCCGGTCGCATCAAGCGATGGGGCGTTCGTCTGATGGTGTGGGCTGGGTTCTGCAAGCGCAGCCATGCCCGACGACCAGCAGCTCAGTTATCGAGCTCTGTCTTCCCTTCGCGTCGATGATTCGGAATCTCGGTTCCTCCGAAATCGTCTTTAGCGAGATGATGGAGACCTAATTTCTATGAACTTACAGATGAAGAATGTTTATTTTAATTCACAATATTCACAGTACTCACGAAGCAAGCGGCCTTGTCTTCTTGTCTTCTTTATGATTCAGTGTAGCTTTATTGCAGCGGGGCTCTCGGCTGTCTTTGAGGTCATTACTCATTGCTATGAAGCGTTATGGTCTGCAATTGGTGGGGTGTTTAATCCTACTCATAGAAAGCACTCATTCTCTCTTGTGCTCTTGTGCTCTTGTGCTCTTGCGCTGCTCTGTTGGCACACTTTTCTGCCGTACTTTTCTGCCGTACTCATTTGATGCGTTCTTTGGACAAGCGAAGGTAAGCTGAAATCACGCTGTCTTCTGCTTACTACAAGCAGCTGCGAACTGCCTATCGACTCTTCATTTTGAGTCTTTGACCATGCGTAATAATACAACATTTTGTCCAATTTTGAACCTGATTCATGCCATCATTAGCTAAATCCTACTTGTCGTTGTAATGTGCAGCCTGCTGACTACCCCTACGATACGCCTGGCAGCTCAAAATAGAATTGTAGCGGAATCACAAATGATTATTGCGTGACAGCGTTACAATACTTCGTCCAATGAGCAGTAATCACTTAACACTTTAGCATAGCGTTTCTTAGTCGTGACTTTTGAAAGTGCATTGTGCATCTTTCCTTGTATTAAAAACATCTTTTCGAAGTTGTCCCCGCAATGAATCTTGCCCGATACAGATATGACAGGGTCCCCAACTGTCAGTTGTCAAAACTTCACCGTTCCTGAGATCTGACCTCATTATAATGTCACAGAACAAAGCGTCCAAGGGGCTATTTGGCCAAGGGAAAAAAAGTGGACATGAGCAGGGGACTCCTCCGCCAGTTCCGCCACATCCTGCCCCCGATTATAATCAAAACTACGCCAGTAATGACCAAGCTTTTGACCAAAAGTTCAAAGTTGAGAAGCCAAAATTCAACGACATTTGGGCCGGATTACTCTTTCTTCTTGATCTGGCTGGGTTCATTGCAGTTGCAGGTTTGTGTCTACATGGACTCGCGGCCACAAAAGGATTTCAAGGAGGAGGAATTTACGATGCGGGAAATACGTTCACCTTCAATACAAACACAATTATCGGCTTTGTGTTTGTAGTGCTTGTAGGTGCTGTGCTCGCTATGGCCTACCTCACCTTGGCGCGAATGTTTACAAAGCAATTTATTTGGTTCACGGCGATTTTCCACGTTGTGATGGGCATCGGAACCGGAATTGTGTATCTTGTGCGCAAGTACTACTCTGCTGGGATCGTCTTCATTGTGTTTGCCGTCATCTACTTCATCATCTTTCTCACATGGTAAGTTGCACAGTTCTGAAGATGCTAATCGTGAAGGCGGTCGCGGATACCTTTTGCAACGCTGATATTCCATGCTGTCGTCGATATAGCAAGGCATTTTCCATCCGTCTTTGTGGTCTCATTTCTGGGCACCATTGTAGCTTTCGCTTTCGGCATACTTTGGTCATTCACACTCGTCGCAGTCTATATCAAATATAGCCCACAACCAGACAATCCAGCATGCAATGCTGGTGGCGGATCATGTTCCAATGCTAAAGTCATTGGACTCATTGTTTTCATCACCTTCTCGGGCTATTGGATATCCGAAGTAATCAAGAATGTGATTCACACGACAATTTGCGGAACGTATGGAGCTGTGTATTATGCAGCAAATCCACAGAGCGTAGTTCGACATCCGGCTGCAGGAGCTTTCAAAAGGTCGATGACGTATAGTTTTGGATCCATTTCACTCGGTAGCTTGCTTGTTGCAATTGTTCAATTCTTGAAGCAAGCCGCTGCTTATGGGAGGCAAGCTGAAGCAAGCGAAGGCAACACCATTATGAGTTTCGTCTTCTGTTTCCTGCAATGTTTCATCGGGATCCTTGAATGGGCTGCGGAGTTTTTCAACCACTACGCATACACTGAAATTGCGCTGTTTGGAAAGGCGTATATTCCAGCAGCGAAGGATACTTGGCATCTAATAAAGGACCGAGGAATCGATGCAATGATCAATGACTGCCTGATTGACAGTATTTTGACAATGGGCTCGACTGCAGTAGCATACCTTACCTGCTTCCTGGCCTACCTCTACATTGAATTCACCAACCCGCCCTACAACTCGACCGGAGCTTACACTCCAGTGTTTTTGGCATTCGCCTTTCTCATCGGACTCCAAATCACGAACATTGCTGTCGTTGCTCTCAAGTCTGGGACTGCTACGCTTTTCGTTGCCCTGGCGGAGAACCCGGAAGCCATGCGAGGAAACAACCCATATTTGTTTGACCGAATAGTTCAAACCTATCCTCGTGTGCAATGGGGCATTCACTCTTAATTGCTCATAGCACGTAAATTTAATGTTAGGGGTGGAAGGGATTGTCTGTGTATGTACCATAGCGCTATTGTTGCTGCTCCATCCTCTTCTGGGCGGGATCGTCGGTGGTCAGTGCGTACATGACGGAAAGGGCAACCAACCACCCAAAAATAGAATAGTGATTCGACCAGCCAGCCACCCACAAACAAAGTTGGCTCTCCTCACCTTCCCACTACGAGGCCTGAGGCAGACAACACCTGCCATCAGGTACCTGGGCTCAAGCAGCGAGCAATGGGCGACGATAGGATTTACATGCTGAAGCGACCTCGTGCTGAAGAGCTCATCAGGGGTATCGACGACATATTTGACGATAATCCTAAGCAAAGTTTTCTGAGAAAGCTTCGAAACCGTCCTTCTTCTTGTTACAATGGGACTGGAGGTATCGAACCGGACTCCTTGTTAGCCAAACGACGGGTTGTGTCGACATCCGCTATTCCCATGGAACGCGAACGACAGCCAAGTACTAACCGATCTTGGATGCACGGCTTCTCCCCCGCCAGTCAATCAGATAGCGATCTGCCGAAGCAGAGGAAGAAGGCATTTTCCTTCAGCGCAGCATTTACGCCCAAGAAACCGAAGACCAAGAAGGCGAGTGGCGATTCCTGGACGAATATGATCGACACGCATGGTCCAATCCGAATGTATGATGAAGCATTTTATGATTTAGTGCGTCGAGGGAAGAAAAAGTCATCGCCTAAACCTAGAAAAGGCAACAGCCCCAGGTTTTACGGATTGGTTGGAGTATCGATGTTCATCTTTTATGTGTGTTACAGGGCTGTCAGCATAGTGTCAAGTGTCATTTGGTAAATACTAATCTAATGCTTAATCCTCAATGGCATCTTCATCTCGTGGCCGCTCGGCATTTATCACACTCATACATTGAAATTTGCCCGCGTAAGTCGGCTTCCATAGGCGTACTTTGCCGTCGTCCCCAGAGCTATTGAGCAGTGTACCCGTAACATTCCAGCTGACTTTCCACACTTCAGCTTGGTGGTCGTCGAAATCGGCGATGCATTCGACAGACAGTGCATGAGGATGCTCCCCATCACGCTCATCCTCGTTGACGTCAAAATTGCTATCACGTCTTATTAACGAAGCTGATTTAGCCTCGACCAATTTAAATATTCGCAAGTGACCGTCTTTACATGCGGTTGCTATCAGATGGTAGGAACGTCCAGCACTTGGTGCCCACGCAATATCACGCACTATTCCTTTGTGACCGTCAAGCGATTCGGTCGGCTTCCACTTTCCAGCAGCATTTGGTCGGTAGATTTTCACTGTTTCCATTGCCCCAACCACCAATTGCGAGGGGCCAAAACGACTCGGGCACCAAGAGACACAGAATGCAGCTTCTGTTTCACGTGGAGGTGGCGCCGGCAGAACCTGGAAGTCTTCAATCAGTGTCCATTGGGATAGATTCTGAGGTAGCATAGCCTCATACACTCGCACTGTAGCATCAGACGATACAGAGGCCAGCTTGAGACCGAGGTGATTAGGAGCAAAAGCAATGGCGTGAATAGCCCCGAGGGACTCAACGAGCCGAGCCTTTTCAGCCCATCGTTTACCGCTCCGTAAAGCCTCCGAATCCTGCTCTTCAAAAACGCGGACACTTCGATCAACAGAGCACGAAGCAATGATTTGTCCGTGTTCAGGGTGTGCCCAAATCACTTTGACGATATTCGCATCGTGAGCCTTCCATGTATCATTCTCTTCCCATTCGCCTGAATCGCCCTGCATGTCGAAAACTTTAATTCGTTGGTCCGATGAACATGTTGCTAACCTCCTTCCGTAGAAGTCATATTCTACATCATGAATCAGATCCTCGTGCCCTGTGCGTAAAATCGCCGTCGAGTTTGCCATTGCCATGTCATTCCCTAAATGTCCATGTCCGGCAACTGCAAGCGAGCGAGCGCAACCGAATGTTGCTGGGTGCCGCTTGGGCGCTGAGTCTGGCTTCGTGTGCGCTCATCTACGGTGCCAGGAGCCAGCCACTGCTTGCCAATGTAGGATTTGCACTCCTTGGATTCGTGCTCACGCTTCGGCTCATCCCCTCTCTGGGTCCAAGTTTTCTCAAACGAGGTTTCGTGGGGAAGGATCTGTCAAAGAAGCATCAGCCATTACTTCCGGAAACTATGGGGGCTGTGTCTGCTATGGTCTACTTGTTTATTATGCTTTTCTTCCTGCCGTTTGCATTCTACAAATATGTTGTTTTAGCAAGTTCTGGTGGAGGTAATCGCGAGGAGGCCCATAGGGAGATCTCCCACGTCCATACTGGCAGGATGCTTCACCAATTCCCACACGAAAAATTGGGGGAGTACCTATCGGCAATTCTCTCACTTCAAAGTATGGTCATTCTTGGTGTTGCAGATGATTTGTTTGATATACGTTGGAGACACAAGTTACTACTACCAGCTTTCGCAGTTATACCTATGCTTATCTTATACTTTATAGATTTCGGGGTCACACAGGTTGTGGTGCCAATTCCTCTGCGCCCGTATCTTGGAAGACTTGTGGATATTGGCCCTTTATACTACGTCTACATGGGTGCGGTGGCTATCTTCTGTCCCAATGCCATCAATATTCTGGCTGGTGTCAATGGGCTGGAAGTAGGTCAGTCTCTGGTTATCGCCTTATTCATTGTGTGGAATGATTGCCTCTATTTATTCAAGCCCAATCATCCGGCACTCGACTCTCATCTATTTTCAATATACTTCATGCTTCCTTTTTTGGGAGTGAGCCTGGCCTTGCTCTACCACAACTGGTACCCTGCCAATGTCTTTGTTGGCGATACGTACTGCTACTTTGCAGGCATGGTTTTCGTGGTGGTAGGGATACTTGGGCATTTCTCAAAGACACTTCTATTATTCTTCATACCGCAAATCATCAATTTTATATACTCTGCACCACAACTCTTTCACCTTGTACCCTGTCCAAGACATCGTCTGCCCAAGCTACGATCTGACGGAATGTTAGACCCCTCCCGTGCAGACCTAACGAAAGGCGTACCTGCTGGAACAATAATGGGATTAAAAGTACTCGAACAATTACGACTAATCAAGCTGTGGAGAAATGAAAAAGGAGACATCGTTGAATGCTCCAATTTCACCATTATTAACCTCACTCTTGTCTGGTTTGGACCTTTACGTGAGGACCGCCTCAGTCTCACCCTTCTCGTCTTCCAAGCTATTTGTTGCACTTTTGGACTACTCATGAGGCATCAGATGGCTCTTCTTATCTTCACCGAAGACAATTGAATTTACGATAGAAAAAAGCGAAGGTTACCTTACGTTTTAGAAGGGCTTTATAGTCCTAATTATGCACTGTACAATATAGACATACATCAACTTTGTTGTGTCTTGGCTGTTAGATTTTCCCAGACACGAGCACGCTCATGCATCAGTTCCGTGGCCCATTCTCGAATACAAGGTGTTTGAAACTCCTTTAAGCCGTCGATGAAGTCTTGAAAGCATTTGTCTCCCTTGTGGGAGCATTCATATTCAACGATCTGCATAAGCAGCTCAAACTTGTCCACATCTTTGACGAATTTCGCGTCGATAGAGCTTCCGTCTTCATACTCCTCCCATAAGGTCATAATTTCTTTCGCCGCATTTGGACATGAAGTCTGTAACAAATCATCCATCATGAACTGCATTGCATTCCTCTCCATTTTGTGTTTTTCAATGCTCGATATCGGGTCGCTTGGAGTGATATCGCCGACAATAGCCTCCGCCATGTCATGAACTATGGCCATCTTTACACACTTGTCCCTATTAATGGCTGGATCTGGACAAAGCATACTTATGACACTCATTCTGTACATATGATCCGCAATGCTTTCAGGTTTGATTATATCGCGGTTCACCCATCCTGTTCGAGGTGTGGTTTTCAGCCTCTCAATCATATGGAGGAATGCGAGCGGTGAGGTGCGGGATTCGCCCGACAAAGCAAACACAAGCGACGAGGGTGAGACAGTGCCATTTGGAGCGTTGGATGGAATCATGAGCCCAAACAAATTGTTTCAGACCGAGCACCGATGTTTGTTTATTTTTGGTTGCGACTGCGCGTTTCGGGTTATGTACAGGGAAACTGGCCATTTAAGGCCCTCAATCATCCGATCTCAAGGCAACTCCTTACGTATGGCTATATGCATACAGAATCCTTTGGCCAGAGCACTGCCAAGAAGCTCTTGCTTCACACGATACAGCACAAAGTGTTCCAGCATCGATTGTAGGAACAATGCCATTACCTCATGTGAACGAAGTTCTTGTCCAATGACGAATATTGCAGGCTTGTTCAAAGCAGACAGGCGGACACAGGCTTGGACAAAAGGTGGGATCAGTTCCTCATTGTACACACAGTCAAAGGCTAGAAATGTGTCGAAACCGTTGGGGAACTGACGGTGGAGCCGCGCCGTATCTATCTCCGCATCACACCAGTCATATTCAAATGCTAGTATAGAATGCAGGGCCAATTGCGCAGTATTCGCGTCAATGTTTCTCGAGAGTAATTTGAGAACATGCTTTTGATCCGTGGCTACATACGTCCTAGCCTTCGGGCCTAAGACAGATGCTAGCACCCCAACACCGGACCCTAGCTCGAGGACGTTTCCCTCGAATACATGGCGTAGCGGATTGCCCGTAGTCAGCAGCCATTGGGCAAAGTAGACCGAGATCTGCCATACAACATACCCGGTCGAGGATCTGGACGTGCGAAATAATGAAGGATTCTGCTGGAAGACGTAGTCTCGCAAGCCATCACTTATTTCAATTTCATTCTTCTTCCCATCGATTGCGCCAAGGCCACGTGTTGTCCATTCGCTACGCACGGTTGTATGAAGATCAAAGGCCTCCTCTTCGGCCTCTTCCACTTCCAGACAAAGCTGTTGCCAATCCATCAACCGGGCTGGATTGCTCTCATCACTCGCTGCCCATAGTCAGAATTGCGCAATAATCCCGGATGAAATCTATCCGAGAATGGTGTAGCCTGTCATGTTGGACTGTTCCGCTGCTCCCCCAAAGCCAACCCCCACCAACCCTTAGCATCGCGCATCATTGGCCAAGCAGAGAATATGGTGAAGAGTGGCTCCGTTGAGATCGGCGACGCGAAGCCAGGTGAGACTGCCAGCAGGACGCATCCGTCTGCGAAAAACGGCTTGGCAGAGTTTCCAGCGGAAGGAGTGACGACGCTATGGGAGATCGTCCAGCACTCTTGCAAACGGAAACCGAACAAGAATGCGCTTGGAAGCAGGAATTTGATTAAGATTCACGAGGAAGAGACGATGGTAACAAAGACGGTACATGGCAAGCCTCAAAAGGTTCCGAAGAAGTGGACGTATTTCGAGATGAGTCCGTACTCTTACATCACATACGGCGAGTTGCTTGAAACCATAAAGACCTATGGATATGGTTTGAGGAAGCTAGGGATGACAGCTGGGGACAAACTCCATATATATGCCGCCACGAGCGCAAACTGGCAAATAATGGCTCAAGCAGCTAGTAGCCAGTCGATGCCAATGGTGACTGCGTACGATACTCTTGGTGAAGATGGCTTGACCCATTCCTTTGTGGAGACTGATGCGAAAACGATCTTCCTCGATGCCCACCTCTTGAAGAGTCTCGAGAACCCCCTCCAGAAAGCGAAAGAGGTAAAGAATATTGTCTACAACACTTTCAACCAGACAGTCAAAGAAGAGGATATTTCGTCTCTTCAGGAGGCGCACCCAAAGCTGAAAATAGTGTCAATTGATGATCTATTCAAGCTGGGGCAGGAGAATCCTTTGGAGCCCTCTCCGCCCAAGCCAGAAGACTTATGCTGCGTCATGTACACCTCAGGATCGACGGGTCCTCCAAAGGGGGTAATCATAACACACAGAAATATTGCTGCAGCCACGGCTGGTGCAAACCGATGTGTGGATTCTTTCCTAAATGATACAGACTTTTTGCTTGCATACCTCCCTCTGGCTCATGTGTTGGAATTTCTCTTTGAGGTGGTCGCTTTATTTGATTGTACTACTATCGGCTACGGTACGGTGCGCACTATCTCTGAGGTCAACATGCGTAATTGCAAGGGTGATATCCGTGAGTTCCGCCCAACACTTATGGTTGGAGTCCCTGCAGTGTGGGAGACCATTCGAAAGGGAGTGATTGCAAAAGTGGGACAAGCCAGTTCAATAGCGCAGCATGTGTTTTGGACAGCATACTACACGAAGATTTTTCTTCGTAATCGCGGCCTCCCAAATCACATGCTAGACTCTGTATTCTCCAAAGTTAAGGAAGCCACAGGCGGTCGCCTCAAGTATGCACTCTCGGGTGGTGCTGCGGTGTCAAGAGAGACACAAGAATTTCTGAGTACAGTGGTGTGTCCAATACTCATTGGTTATGGTGCAACAGAGACCTGTGCTTGCCTCACAATTATGCCGCCGGAGCAATGGTCCTTGACTACTTCGGGTCCTCCTCTTGGTTCGTTGAAGGTGAAACTGGTAGACTCAAAAGAAGCCGGTTATGTTACTTCGCATAATCCACCGCAAGGTGAGATTTGGGTGACTGGTCCGTCTGTTTCGAGTGGGTACTTCAACCGTGAAAAAGAAACAAAGGAGAACTTTTCGGAAGATGGATGGTTTATGACTGGTGACATTGGTGAATGGGACCCAAATGGTCAAATCAGAGTCATTGATCGGAAGAAAAATTTGGTCAAAACACAGAATGGCGAGTACATTGCTTTGGAGAAGCTAGAGTCAATTTATCGCTCCTGCAACGTCGTCGGAAACATATGCGTCTACGCGGATCAAAGCAAGGTCAAGCCGATTGCAATAGTTGTTCCTGCCGAACCTGCTCTTAAAAAGCTCGCCTCCTCCAAAGGAGTGAAAGGAGAATGGGAGAGCCTCGTGCACGATAAGACCATAATTAACGCGGTACATGAAGAACTTCTGGCGACTGGAAAGAAGGGAGGACTCGGGGGCATTGAATTGGTGCAAGGTGTAGTGATGACAGATGAGGAGTGGACTCCACAGAGCGTAAGTGTTTTATTGGCAAATGAATAACCTCTAGGGCCTTGTTACGAGTGCGCAAAAGCTAAATCGGAGGGTCATTCTGGAAAGGTACAAGGCGGAGGTGGACAAGTGTTACAAAGAGACCTGAAAGTCGATTCTCGTAAGAAGCACTATTTTGTACTTAAGTCAGTTTGTAGTGATTTTAGCTGTGGGGATAAAGCCTATGCGTGCAAAGTAGACCCAACGATATGATATTTGCCGTACTCATCGCCGCCAAAAGTGGGGCTTCGTTGATAATCAAGCACAACGCTCCCTTCACTCATCAAGACCTTGAACACATCTGTACACGGCGTTTTGTTGTACACAATATGAATAACATATTGCTTGCCATCAAATGCCCCGGCACATGCAATGTTGCCGTACAAAGCCCCTCCACCATTCGGGTCCTCGTCACTTTGCGTCTCCAGCCATTCATTGTAACCAACAAGAGCGCTTACTTTGTGTCCATTCTGTTCGACGTGAAAAACTATTTTGTCGCCAAAGGTGAGCGAGACATTGCTGTAACAGAGCGCGTTACTGCCCATATTGTATACCTTTCCAGAGACTGCTGCGGCATTTCGTGGAAGCCTATCACCTTTAGGCAGTTGCAAAGTTAACTCGGAAAGTCTGGAATGTAACTTCGAGGTTGTGGGAGCAGAGCCCAGGTTTTTTTTATTATGAGGCATTTGCAGAGACATTCCAGAAAGCTTTGAACTTAAGTCTGGGTTCTTGGCAGCGGACCCCGAGTCTGGGAACAGTTCATCCACCGCCTCCATGATCGGAATGAGTATCTCGCCGGATTTGCCGGATGTGGTTACAATTACAGCCTCTTGTTTGGGCATCACAATGCACAGTTGGCCAAATGCTCCATCGGCACGGTAGATGCCATAACGATCACACATCCAAAACTGGTAGCCGTACCCAACTTTCCAGTTTGTACTGCCGTCTGCTTTGGAGTTGTCCGAGTGCTTGGAGGTGGCTTCATCAATCCACTCGGGGAATAAAAGTTGTTTATCCCCCCACTTACCCCGGTTAAGAAGAAACAAACCAAATTTTGCAATGTTCTCTGTTGTAAGGTGCATCCCAAATGCTCCTGCATCGTAACCTGCCGAATCCGACTCAAAATAGACATCCTTAATTCCCAGTGGCTCAAAGAGCCGTGGCTGCAGATAATCTTTCACTCCCATTCCCGAAACTTTTGTGATAATAGCACTTAGTAGAAAACTTGCCGCATTATTGTAAACGAATAAACTACCAGGTTCTTGTTCAACATATGACGAGAGGCAGTTCCGAAGGTGGTCTTCATCCAGTTTCCGTTCTTTATCTGTGAGGCCTTTAGGATCCCATCCGAACTCCGGGGATTTTAATTGCCCCGTATTCATTGAAAGCAAATGCTTAATGCGAAGTTTGGTCATCTTTTCGCACGGAGTACTAGGAAGTACGTCGGGGAAAAAGGAGAGGACATAATCATCGACCGTAAGCTTTTTCTCTTGCACAGCAAACCCAATTGCAGTAGAAGTAAAGCTTTTGGTCAGTGAGTAGAGAACATGGACAAGGTCCTTCCGGTAAGGCTTCCACCACCCCTCGACAGCAACTTTGCCATGTCTCACAATCATCACCGAATGACACTCATTACTTTCCAATTTGTCGATGAGAGAGAGCAAGGCTTCTTCATTGATGCCCGCTTCACCAGCGCTACTTCGTTCAAGGCTCATTTTGACGTGATGATAAAATCTTCCCCAGGCGGCGAACCCGGGAACGGCAAATCTAAGCGAACCCTATATTCCCCGCATTCGCGAGGGAGAAAGAGAGGAGTAATTTAGAAGGAAGAGAGAGTTGGGCAAGGGAAAGCAAGAATGGCCATCTCTGATTGGAGCATGGATGCTGTGCTGCAGCGAGCTAAAGTAAGCTTGCTTTCGTATGTCACCATTGACGTCAGGCTATTTTGCGGAAGCGTGGCGAACCACGGCTAGGTGCTCGTCTTACTATCGATGCTATGGCTGCTGCAACGGCTTCCCTTACGCTTTCGCCCCTAATCTACATTATCGATCGAGCAGTCATCGAAAATGCAGCTGGGAAACAGGTAATCACGAAATCAATTCGTCAGAGCATCAGCCGCGTACTCTCCAACCCTAGGTCTGTATTCTTTACACAGCCCTTTGCGCTGGTCTTCGTTTGTAAGCATTATGTTACTGTGATTCTAATTATCTACAGTATACTCTGGCACATATTTGCACGGTTTCACACACGCAAAGCTAATAATAGTACGGCGAACGCAGTCGACACGACAGTCAATCACATCTACCGTGAGGATCTTGACTCAAGTCAGGTCACAAGTGGACCGGCCAAGTTTGTTGCGACTACGGCGTAAGTACTCATGTCTTTGCTCGGCTAAAACAGTGCCAATATGTCACTTTGTGTATTGAAGGACCGGAGTTTCACAAGATCTTTTGGCGTCGGCGCACCTCGACCTCTTCCACTCTTGTGCTATGGGTTATTTGCAACTCGCGATGCACTTACGATCGCGTCTGGATTTAACGCTCCGGCGCTATTGGCTCCTTACTTCCCAGGTGGCCTGACTGCAGCTCAACTGTTTGCCCCAGCATTTGCACAGGCAATCGTCACACCTGTGCACCTCCTTGGGCTTGATCTTTACAATCGGCCTCTGGCTAAGGATAAGACTCGCATGGTTATAAAGAATTGGCCCCGGACGGCGATGGCGAGGGTGGGTCGCATGTTTGCCAGCTTCGGCTTAGGGGGCGTGCTCAATATCTACACTCGCACATTCTGTCTGGAGAAGCTGACGGAGAACGATGAGGAGCTGCAACATGTCTTAAAGACAAGTTGACACACGTTGGAGAGAGGGGAACGAGTACATTGGTGGATTTTTGTATGTTCATTCGCTCATGTGATTTCGCAGATGTTGCCTCGGCACTACAGTTGTCCAAGCGCAGCACCCCAACGAACCGTGCCTGTGTGAACCGTGAATGCCCGATCTACGGTTCGATGACCAGGTAGTCGTAGTCACTGGTGCTGGTGGAGGCTTGGGCAAGGCGTACGCGCTTTTCTTCGCCAGCCGAGGTGCGAACGTGGTTGTTAATGATTTGGGTGGCAGCTTTCACGGAGAAGGACAGAGCTCAAAGGTGGGGGCCGCGGAGGGTTGAGGCTGACTAACAGGCTGCTGACCTTGTTGTTGACGAGATAAAAAAGGCTGGCGGCCATGCTGTGGCTGACTACAACAATGTCCAGAATGGAGATCAAATCATAGAGACCGCTGTCAAGGCATTTGGTGCAGTGCACATTCTCATCAACAATGCTGGAATCCTCCGGGATGTGTCTTTCAAGAACATGAAAGATGCGGACTGGGATCTAATTACTGCTGTACATGTGAAAGGCACCTACAAATGCACTCATGCGGCGTGGCCAATATTTCGGAAGCAGAAGTTTGGTAGAATAATCAATACAGCTTCTGCTGCCGGTCTTTATGGTAATTACGGTCAGTCTAACTATTCTGCCGCAAAACTCGGTATGGTTGGGTTCACCGAAACTTTAGCAAAGGAAGGGGTGAAATACAACATTCTTAGTAATGTAGTGGTGCCGCTTGCTGCATCACGAATGACCGCAACTGTGATGCCAGAGGAAATGCTGGCTAACCTAAAGCCTGATTGGATCTTTCCTGTGGTTGGTGTGCTTGCGCATGAATCAAATACCAAAAATAACGGTGGCATCTACGAAATGGCAGCTGGGTTTGTAGCCAAAGTCAGATGGGAACGAGCCAAAGGGGCCCTCTTCAAACCGGACGATTCTTTTACTCCTTCGGCTATTCTCAAACGTTTCGATGAAGTGAATAATTTTGAGGGCGCTTCTTACCCGGATCGGACGTCGGATTATTCGTCATTACTTGAGAAGACTCAGAGAATGGGACCAAATACACAAGGAGAAAAGATTGATGTGTCGGAAAAGGTCGTACTTGTAACTGGAGCTGGGGGTGGTCTCGGCCGTGCATACGCCCTACTGTTTGCCAAGTTTGGGGCCAAGGTGGTCGTCAATGACGTTGTCAGTCCTGATAATGTAGTCGAGGAAATTAAAAAGGCTGGCGGGACGGCTGTTGGCGATAAGCATGATGTGAATGATGGAGAGGCTGTTGTTAAGACTTGTCTGGATAGCTTTGGCGCAATCCACATCATCGTTAACAATGCAGGTATTCTTCGGGACAAGTCATTTGGTTCCATGACAGATCAACAATGGGACGACGTAATACGTGTCCATGCGCGAGGGACATACAAGGTTACAAAGGCTGCATGGCCGCATCTACTGAAGCAAAAGTACGGGCGGATTATAAATACCTGTTCAACGTCCGGTATATATGGGAGTTTTGGCCAGGCAAATTATTCGGCTGCCAAATGCATGATTCTCGGTCTCAGTCGATCCCTCGCCCTGGAGGGAGTAAAGTACAACATACTTGTAAACACCATTGCTCCCAATGCTGGAACGCAGATGACTGCTACCATATTACCAGACGAGTTAGTGCAAGCATTCAAACCAGAATACGTGGCTCCTTTTGTGGTATTACTTGCTTCGGAGAAAGTGCCTACAACTGGGCATCTCTTTGAGGTTGGGTCAGGCTGGATAGGGCGAGCTCGGTGGCAGCGGGCCGGAGGAGTCGGATTTCCAATAGACCAAATTCTTACTCCGGAAGCTGTTCTTGACAAATGGAAGGTGATAACAGATTTTGAAGACGGTCGAGCTACCCACCCAGAAACTTCACAAGAGAGCCTTCAAGCTATTATTGAAAATATAAGTAATCGTTCCGGGAACAGTGGAGAAGGCGGAAACAGCGCAGTGGAGAAGGCGGTCAAATCTACCTATGACTCTACAGAATACAACTATGACGACAAGGATGTGATTTTGTATAATCTCGGACTGGGTGCAAAGCGGACTGATTTAAAATGGGTGTTTGAAGGCAGCGATAACTTCGAAGTCTTGCCATCATTTGGCGTCATACCTGCTTTTCCCACCGTTCATGCAGTTCCTTTTGATAGGTTTTTGCCCAACTTCAATCCCATGATGCTTTTGCATGGCGAGCAGTACCTTGAGATTAGGAAGTGGCCAATTCCGACTTCTGGAAAACTCGTGAACACACCGACCATTCTTGAGGTACTCGATAAAGGCAAAGCTGCCACGGTCATTAGCAGGACAGAGACTAAGGATGTGAGGACAAAAGAGCTAGTGTTTGTCAATGAGTCTACAACGTTCATACGTGGGAGCGGAGGGTTTGGTGGACAGAGCAGAGGCAAGGATCGAGGTGCAGCCACAGCGGCCAATGCTCTACCCAAAAGAGATCCGGATGCATTTGCGGAGGAAAAGACCACCGAGGAGCAAGCCGCTCTGTATCGCTTGTCTGGAGACAGGAACCCACTCCACATCGACCCTGAATTTGCCGCTGTCGGCAGGTTCCCCAAACCTATACTGCATGGACTTGCTAGTTTTGGGATCAGTGCCAAGCACCTCTACGTCACGTACGGCCCCTACAAGAATATCAAAGTGCGCTTCACCGGCCACGTCTTCCCGGGCGAGACGCTGCGAACGGAGATGTGGAAGGAGGGTAACCGGGTTGTGTTTCAGACTGTGGTTGCCGAACGAAAGACAGTGGCCATCTCCGCAGCCGCTGCAGAGCTGCAAAGCATGTCCTCCAAGCTGTAGTCTCCGGTGTCACATCTCATAGCGCTTATATTAGGAAGAAACATCGGCGTTTCTCCTCGCGTGCACGTGACGTGTAGTTCGTATCGCGGGCCAACTCAAGAGCACCATCGAATGAAAGGCGATACAAAGGGCGAGGATGAACACGAGTCCACTGAACCTTCCATCGCCGGAAAAGATTTCACCGCTGTTGGGAACGCAGATGACGTAGAAAAGTCACTAGCTGAGCAGGGTGACGAGGGAAAGGTTGAGAAGAGGCTCGCGGACACGCAGATCCGAGAGCAAAACGACGCGCCGGTGGTGAGCGAGGACCAGCCTTCCTTTGAGAAGAAACGAACGCACGAAGAGACAGAGCACGAGAGTCTGCGAGAGCCCGTCTCGCCTGAAATCGCCAAACGTGTCGAAGAGAGACCTAAATCGCCGCTGAAGGTAGAAGCATCTTGCATGCCCAACTAATGTATAGAAGAGCAATGTCTCAACGTTAAAAGCTACCTTTGGGACCATGGGCAGCTCTGCGGCGTCGCCGTTTGCGTCACTGGCCTCCTCGTCGTCGCCTTTTGCCTCTGTCCAGCCATCGACGGAAGAGGTGAAGCATGCAGCTCTGAAAAGCACATTTGGAGCTGGATTCAGCGGGTCGTCGTTTGGCTCGCTTGCGTCTCCTGCCAAAAAGCCGCGGACGCAGGGGCATGAAGGGGAAGAGGGCCAGGATGTGGATGATGGCGAGGCAGAGGAAGCGCGCAATGACGCTAGCAAGCAAAAGGCGTTCGGAAACATGCTGGAGAAGGAGGATGAGGGCACAAGTAGTGAACAGCAGTATGTGCAAGTGAGCCAGCCGTTGGTGGAGCAGGATCATGTCACGGGCGAAGAGACGGAAGCGACGGTGCATTCCATCCGCGCGAAACTGTTCGTCGCCCGAAAGGAGGGGTGGAAGGAGCGAGGGGTCGGACAGGTCCGGATTAATATCGCCAAGGAGGAGAAAATGCTTGCGCCGCGACTAGTCATGCGTGCAGACGCCGTCTTCAAGCTGCTCCTCAATGCACCGCTCTTCCCGGGCATGGAGGTACAAGGCAGTGGGGACAACAGCGACGAAGGCCTCTCCAGCGACAGATTTGTCCGCATGGTTGTGTTTGAGGAGAGCAAGCCGGTGACGATTGCGTTCAAAGTGAGCTACCCCTTTCTTTCCTTCTTCCCACTAACGCACAGTTCTCTACGTCGAACCACGCTCGAGACTTTCGGGAGAAGGTTGTGTCTCTTGTACCCAAGGAGCCCAGAGCATCCAGCAGCCCGGCCAAACAAGGCCCGCCATCCCCAACCACCAACCCCACCACCACGGCGCAGGAGGACGCGTCGAGCAAAGACTAAGGAAGGAACTCGTAACATAAACAAACACGTTGTACATAGCAAGCGGTGGTTACTGTACACCACACGAATTTGCGCGGCGAATAAAGGCACCCTTGCACTACACGCCGACGAGGCATGAAGACCCTCGCCACCACGTCCCTCGCTCTCTCGCTCTGCCTCGTCTGCGGCGTCGTGGGGCAGACGGCGAGTAGAGACGCAGCATCACTGACCGGCACATGGAGCTCCAAGAGTCACGCCGTATTCACGGGCCCCGGGTTCTACAACCCCGTGGAGGACTACCTCATCGAACCCAGCCTGACCGGCTCCTCCTACTCCTTCACCGCCGACGGCTTCTTTGAGGAAGCGCTCTACTTTGTCGTGTCGAATCGTAAGTGCCTCATCCCCGATATCTATCTAATGAACTAGCTACGGCCCCTTCGTGTCCTATGGCGCTGATGCAGTGGCAGCACGGTACCTTCGTGCTGGCGTCGAATGGATCGCTTGTTCTGCATCCGCTGGAAGTCGACGGCCGACAGCTGCACTCGAATCCATGCCGATCGGCAACGCCAGATTACACGCGGTACAACGTCACGGAAGTCTTCTCCAAATGGGAAGTTGTTTTGGATGCGTATCATGGGCAATACCGCCTCAATCTGTTCCAATGGGACGGAACCCCGGCGAACCCCATGTACTTGGCCTATCGACCTCCTGAAATGCTGCCCACCACCGTCTTGAACCCAGTCAACACGACGGGGAGCAACACAAAGAGGAAGCGCGACATCCTTCTGGACAGCACCCGGCATGCCTCGGGGAAAGAGCGGAGCGTCATGTGGATTGGCCTTGGTTTGATTCTTTGCGGAGGGATAGCATACGCTGCATCGTAGTGTTTCTGTTTGGACATACAGTGGCAGGATATGCAAGGTCATGGGGAATGATTTTAATCTAGACTTATCGTACCACGAGCATAGCGCATCGCCTCTCTTCATAACCCCCCATTCGCCAACACCGAGCCCCTAGACGACCCGATTGGGTTCTGCGGCAGCTGTTGTCCTCGCGCGTTGATACCCGCCTCCGGTGCCCGTCCATCCAGCGCGTCATACGACAGCGTGAACTCTCGCTTCACGCGTTCCCAATTCGCTGGATCGAAAAAGATATACACGCCACGCTCATAGTGCTCAGTTCGCATGAGGAGTTCTGAGCCGGGCTCCTTGGTCAACCACAACCGAAACTCCTTGTGCCACCGCCAATTGCGATTCGTCAGTTCCTGGGCCGCCATTTCCTGCATGATATCACGCGGCATGGAATAGAATATGTAGAAGAGCGTCTCGTCCGAAAAACTCTGCATTCTGCCTCGCGCCGGTGGAGGTGGCTGCGCATTGTAACAAGCGGGTATTCGGAAATCTGGTTCAATAGCTGCCTTTGAATTCATCGTTTCAATCCACGGGCTCTGAAAAGTTTGGTAGAGGGGCTGGTCGCTGCATGGTTAGTTTTGAAAATTAGAGTGGCTTACTCGGGCTGATTCAAATTCAGGCCGAGGCTAGTCAGGTCGCTGCCTAGAGACAGCATGCTCGCATCCGGATTGTCCATGCGAATGATACTTAAGAGGCCACGCAACCCATATCGGTCTTGGACCGATATGCTCGTATTGTTGCCTTGCAGAGAGCCAGCAGGCGAAGACGGGGGGAAAGAAGCTTGACTTTTGTGAAGGTTTGAGTTGTCGAAATTAGTGGGCATGCCAGGAGCTCCCACTGGCATTAGTGACGTGGCGTTCGCTTTCATTAGTTCCTATTGTTAATCGTGCACGACACAAGCATACACTCGTGTCCTGCTCACTGGTGAGAGCAGGCTGCATGTGTGAGGCGGCTACAGCGTTGTTGGAGATAGATTGAGGGGTTGCGGCGGCATTAGAAGCTACGTGTTAGCAAAGCAAACCCGTTCGCGCTTACGAGCTGGGGAGGTTGGTTCTGGTACAGATTGGGGTATACTAGATTGGCCAAATGCGCCGGTCATTACTCCTAATAAGGCGGATCTATGCTGTTCCTGCTGTTGCTGCTGCTGAGGCCCATGTCTCTGTTGGTGGAGGTGGGAATTTTGCTGGCTCCAGTCATCCTGCGCGCCAGAGTCTGAGACGGGAACATACGACGACGAGCTGGCGATCTTGTCCGGGTCTGCTGGAAGAGCAGGAAAGTCATTCATAGTCCCATCATCTTCCTCTACACCGCGTGAATGCAGCGTGCCCAAAGACCCTGACGCCTGCCGTAACCCTTGTCCCGGTGACGCAGTGGCCGCTCTGAACGCATAGCTGCCAGCATTATTCATCGAGCCGGTATTCGCTGATATTGGTCCTGCGGAGCTATGCGATGGATTCGCACTTGCACCAGCATTCATCCCAGCACTACCTCCCCCCAAAGCCGGGAACTCAGACATGTCCAGCGGGGTGGTCGGTTGCGGGTGGCCGAGCGACTGTGCAAAGGACGATCCCGAAGGGCCAGGTGGGATTCGCGGCACTTCGGAAGCGCCCATCGATCCAGAGGTGCTGTTATTCCAACTTGGCGGCGCTCTCGGCATATTCAATTGCCCGTTACTTGACTGAGACGATGTTCGAGCCGGAAACTTGCCGTTTGGGATGCGAAGCGTCCCTGCCAGTTGGGGCGGAGGCAGCGAGCTCTGGCTTCGTGGTTGCTTGGGGGGCTGCAGTGTCGGAGGAGCAGATGGCTGGGCAGGCGCACTCAGCCCGGGCGCCGGTCTGATATGTGGATGGATAGAGGGTGGTCTATTCATGTTTTGCCTGCGGCTACCAACACGTACGTGGACTACGAAGATCAACGCGACACCAACAAGAGAGAAGGAGGCTGCAACAAGATCGTGCGTGATACGAGCAACAGAATGCGATAGATTCCCTTCATAGCAAGCCATAGAAAGCTATTCACTTTGGGGGAGCTCTGGCTCCACGAGAGTCGGGGCAATGCGCCGTTTCTTCCTGCTCTCCTCCTCCTCCTGACCACTCCTCTTGGTGCCAGGCTGCGATTCCGGCACCGGACTCGGATTGCTGGAGAGTGGTGTGTGTGGAGGCGTACTTATGTGACTAGTGCCTGCTGTGACACCAGGAAGATTTGTCATTGTAGGAACCAGGCCGTGCGCAGCACCACCGACATGTGGCATGGATGACGAAGAGTTTGAACGGGAAGGTGAGGGGGGCCTTATGATTGGAGATCCACGGACATGCAAGTTGCCCGAGTGATGTCTTGCGCCTGCAGTCGTCAGCTTAACTGAGTCATGATAGACTTCGCCCAACTCTCCATCATCAAATTCAATGCATGAGCAAAATCCATCGGTCGAGGTCATGATAAGCGTGCAGCCGTCAGCAGACCAAGTCAGATCTGTAAATGTCGCATAGTGAAGGTTGCTGACAATACACAAGGGGACCTGCTGCTGCGTGTCATAGACCAGCACACAATCTTGTGTTGCAACCGCGTAAACAATCCTGTATGGGAGGTTAAAGACTGCAGAAGACGGCTGCTCCGTCACGCTTTTGTATGCAGTAATAGGTGGAGGTAGAGAGCTAATGGAAGATTCTGCTGAGCTCGTGTCGATGGTGATGTGTTGGGTAGTTTTCGCTTTCTCACGCAGCTTGTAAAGGATAGATGAGCACTTGACAGCTATGGCCGGCTTTTTATGCCCTGGAAGATGCGCTACTGGCGGCTTATTGAGTCCCGCGCGAGTATAAATATAAATTGTGTTTGCAGATTCGTCTCTCTCATGCCCTGGAGTCTTGAATTCACCAGCAGGAGTAATCAACAGAGAGCCATCTGGGGTGAATGTAAGCCTCCTGAAAAAGCTTGTCATTGATTCGTTATGATAAAGGTTCGCAGACTTGGAGGCCCCGGCTGGTTTCGGGGACTCCAGATGCTTGACTGCTGGCAGTGGTATACTTGAAGACGGAGACGGAGAGCGATGACGAGACGGGGAGTTGCCAAAAGACGACCGCCTTGGAGTTGTTATCATGGGTGGGTTCATTGGTAGTATGGGTGTACCCGGTGCTGACGACACAGGCGAGGCAATCGCGTACTCATGGTTGCTGGCAGTCGAAGCGGCTCGAAAGGAGTATTCCGACGGGGCCGGAGACCCTGAAGATCTTCTGGACGAATCCATCTCCATTTTTGTGATCTTGCCATGCTGATGGAGGGCGAGCTGTCCGTCTCTTGTCTTGAGGGAGTAAATGTGCACGGAGCGATCGCTACTCTGCGTGGCAACAAACTCGTTCAATGGATCCCAACTAACACCTTGGACGTAATGGCTGTGCTCGACAATCTGACGGATGCAATTCCCATCTTCGTGAAAGATTCTGGCAATGTTGTCCATGGAACCAGTGATGAGATACTGTCCGTCCGGCGACCACGCGAGGTCGTAGATTTCACTATTGCTGACGGAGCGGCAGGTCCGCTGAACACGCCAGCTCTCCTTCTCTTCCTTGTCCTCTCCACCATACGTGCCACTTGCTCCTCCACCATGCTCTTTCTTTTCGTCTGGAACCCATAATAAAACAGTCCCGTCATCACCTGCCGAGGCAAGAGCTTCTCCTCGCGGACAGAAGCGGACAACATTGACTGCTTGGGTATGCCGAGCGAGGGTGGACAAGTATGTCAATTGGGGCGCGCCGACGGCTTGACGCTCCACCGCCCATATCCTGACATTGTTGTCACCGCCACCTGTAGCTAGCCGGCTCTTGCTCCCGGGCCGGTCGGGCTCAAAATGGGCAGAGTAGATTGGTGCATTGTCATCGTGGAAGAGTATGGACAGACAGTGAGTGCGCATTGCTCCTGCCTGGATCCTCAGACGGACGTGACCCGAACACTAGCTTCCAATTGGACCTAATACGAGACCTTCCTCAGTGCTTTGCCTTGCTGAATTATTTCTTAGAACAGCGCGGGGGGCGAGGGCGAGTGGACGCTCTGTCTGGGAGGGAAAGTACGACCTCGGATGCAGTGGCTGTGCTACATGTCAAAGTCTAGGCGAGTCAAGCTATGGATCATATGCGGAGATATGCTTATAAAGGACGTGATTAATTTCCTCGCCTTTCTTTGCTTTGAGGAGGCGCATTATCAGATTATGTCAAAGGAGCACGAGATCCGCTAGCGAAATTGCACAGTTTTTAGCTACAGGAAACACTCGCTACAGCTCATGTGCTGAAGGAGCTGTGAAGTTCATGGTGCGGACCGCTTTGAATGCGAGATCCATTCTCGCACCACAGAGCCAGGCCACGAGTCCCTAGAGGTTAGAAGAAAGCATGGCAGACACCAACCATCAGACCGCCCAGTAATATCAGCATGGCTGCAACAGTCCCAACAATCAGGAAAGCCTCTCCTTTACCATCGGCTTCTTTAGCTTTAGCTATCTGTCTTCGAGCCTGCGCTGTCCCAGCAATCATTTTGGGCATTGGTGTTTTGGGGAAGATGCTCTCAATGAACTGCTCCAGCTTGCAGCACGCAATGCTAATACGTAGATAAACTGGGTCTTCGGGACTATTCTTGGCGTGGATCTTACGCACGTACTGGAGAAATATGTCTGAAGTGCTTCGCAACGAGCCGACTTGCATCATCAACTAACATTAGATGCCTCTGAGAAAATGCATACAGCGCAAGCTTCGCCTTTGGTGATTTTCACATTTCGCTGGAACATTGCAGGATTACGGAAGACAAGGTGCAACGTAGCCATGGCCATCACCTGAGGGATAGCACAGAAATTGAACACGGATTGCTCGCGGAGACCAGCGAGGTACATGATGCAATCACTGGCATGCTCCAGTGCATCTGCGACCATTTCAGAAGAGCAGCGTAAGGCGATACTGCTATTTTGAGGTTCCAAGAGCATGTCAAAGGAGTCCACGTACTTCTTCCAGACTTCTTCAGGCCAGAACAACCGTTTATCATCGAAATCCTCTCGGATGTCTCGGATGATGTTTGTCTTTTGAAGGAAAAGCCCCATAGAGCGATGAAGCCATGGACGTTCCTTCAGACCGGGATTGCCGAGTCCCGACTCGACAAAGAGGTCAGTGAGTCCCAGACCCACCAACCCACCAACATAATAGCAGTACTGGTTATAGTCCTGACTAGTTTTGATGCCAATAAACTTGTCTTGATCGCCACAGTATTCGGCCATGCCATCAGCCATGCGACGTGTCTTGTCGACGATGATAGATCGGTAGACAGGCTTGATAGCAAGGAACTCTTCGATGACAACATCAAACTGCTGCAAAAGATGACGATCTTTTTCATTTGGACCAGCTAAAAGGTTAGCCAATAGAGGGAGTAAATAGATCATACACTTATCAAATGTCCACCCTGGCTTTGTCACGTCGTCCGGAAACTCTTTGAGATACTCGACTTTCTGCGAATAAGGAATAGTCATATCGTCTTCTATCGTGTCGAGCGCGCGCAGAATCAAGTAGAAAAGCATGACCTTGTAAGGTTAGTGGTGCGCCTCATCCATCATGCGTACGGGATCGCGCAACTCAGGTTTGAGCTCCTGAATCACCGGAGAAAAGGACCGAGAGGTCTCCTCTAAGAAAATATAGCACTTTCGGATATTCTCGCTCTCCTTGGCTATGTCCCGCTGGTGTACTGGATCATGCCAAATTGACCTGCCATTAAAACCTTATCGCTAACTGCCCACCATTGAAGCACCGATCGCAGCTCGCTTGGGTGGAGCAAAAGTTTCCATTCCATTATATAAATAATACCAGGTCCGACAATGCTGCGCGCACAATGATAAGGCGCTGGCGAATTGGGGCTAGAGACGGTGGAGTGATGTCACGTTACAAGGCGAATTTGCTCAATATTAAGCGAAGGCATCCCATCCAATCAGATCACGATATGGACTTTGCTTGGCTCTCCAAACTCCTTACGCGTACTCAAACACGAGACTCTACAACACCGCGGCATATGTACAGCTCTAGATTGCGTCGGTTATTCCGCAGTTGAGGGGGGTTGGTTTACTGCCATAGAAAGTCTCGTACCAATACCCAACAAGGCGACGGTTTCAACAGCGGCAAAATAATTCATGGAATCCATAAAGACACTGAGGTGATGTCGGAAGTTTTCTTCGTACCTCTCTAAACCGTCTTCCAACTTCTTCATTCTTCCTTGGGCCTCATCAGTGTCACCACTCCCTTCGTTCAAAGCATCCTCCACAGATCCCAGTGATCGTGACATGTGGGCACTGTAGCTCGTAAAGAGACTGCATACATGCAGAAGTTTGGCAAACACCTGTTGCGTCAGCACAACACCCAAGAGTATTATACCTTGAGCAGACTAGAATTTGTGAGCATGCACTCTTTAAGACAAGTATCCAGAAAGTCCACATGATTCTGCATAACCTCATCCACAGTCGCGATTCCACGTTCAAATTTACCCAAGAGTTTTAAAAAATTAGGCTCAATGACTTCGCTGGTGCAATAGTACATTAACTCCTGTATGGAAGAGAGCATTCGAGCGCGTAAAGTCCAGACACGGTGCTTCCACATTTCGAGACGTGGAAAGCTACTTCTTGCGTGCCATGAGAGAGTTTTCGCGTGATCAATCCATGCGCTTGACAACATAGACTCAACGTGCTTGAGTTGTAAAAGGTGCCGGAAGAGAAGCTGGTACCGTAGAACAGTCTTCCGAGAAATCACCAAGGAGAGGGGAAAGGGGATTTTGTAGTCCAGCTGCAAGGCATCAATTCCAGTCACTCGCTCTTTCTCCCCTTCCTCACTCTCGTGTTCCTTGTCTTCGGCAGTATCATCTACAACACTGAAAATCCGCATCAGCCAATCCGTGAGCCCGATTTCATTCATTTGAACGACAACATCTTCCTTGAAAGGCTCAACAGCCGCAATACTTCCTGGGTGCGAAAGTACTAGATCTAGCAATGACTGCAATTTCGTAGTAGAGACAGCACGGACTGGCTTCCGCAATTCGTGGGCTGCAACATCTAGGAAGTGCAACAAATAGTCTGATCGGTCGAGGAGTAAATAATACTTTAGACTTTGTAGCCTCCCGACAAGATCATGGCGACTGACTAAGAGTTCGAGGAGAGTTCGATTTGCATGAGCGTAAGCCGAGTGGATATTTTCCAGAAACTTCTCATCCTGAAACGATTCTGGCCATGTCACAGGCTCGTTGGACGGTCGTTTGCAATCCCCACCACATTCTCGAACAACATTGAGGTACTTTCCTGCAAGGAGCACCTTGTCGGCAACTCCAACAAGCTGAGTGGGAATGTCATCCGCACGAATTGTATACCTTTTATCCCAGTACTCGTCGGTATAGTCCTCATCTAGTCGGTCTTTATTAATGGTTTGTTGTTCGCGAATGATAAATTCATCGTACGGATCCCATAGGTCCCCTCGGTGTAGCCATTGATTAAGCATGTCCATGTACGGTCGCGATGTGCAAGTTAAGAGGTGAGTGAAGAGCTTTCGTGCATGCTCATTCCCTCGTAAATGGGCAATCTTGTCCGTCAAGATTCGTAGTATCACGGCACCTTTGGCGAACCGGCTCGTCGGCCCCATTACTGGCTCCAAGAGTTTTTCTAGTTCATCAGAATCATCAGCAGATTCTTGTAGGTCTTCTTTGCATATACGCTGGCATAGTGAAAATATGTGAGCAAGAGTTGTAGAGTTGGGAAGGAGTCGGCTATAAAGATTACGGAGGGAAAAGTCAGGATCAGTGTTGTAGGCGAGTTCCAGGATAGCTATCGCCTCTGTGTACTCATGTAAAATCCGAGACAAAGACGCACAAAAGGCGTGATTTATGCTGCCAAATTCTGTCTTTGAGCGGGTGTGTATAAAGCCCCGAATGAAGTGGAAATTTGTTGCACTTAACGTGAGAGTGTTTGTGATTTCACGAAAGGCTGGGAATAATCCACTCGCTAGTTTGTAATTTTGAAGCGAGCTGCTGCGGCGAGTCTCGAACCGAATATACCTTCCTTCTGAGCCCCTTAGGACGTGTAATATATCATTCACAATAGCAGCTTCTTGCACTTCCACAGTCATTTTATCAAGGGAGATTCCTCGGCGTAAACTAGCCGGAATGTCGCCAGCCATCGGTAAAGAGCTTACACGACAACCCGAAGGACTTAACCCTTCCACTAGCGAGATTAGAGGCTGCCAATCCCCAAGACCACTATCTGAACCCTTCGCCTTTGTTCGCGCAGCATCTGGCTCTTTGTTTCTCGACCGATGGTCTGCCTCTCTTTCTCTTGACCGATGGCGCTGGTGTTGTGGTTTCTCCATCGCGTCGCCAGGGAGGTCACGTGTGCAGATGAGATGGCGGAGAATCGTGGATGGAAGGCAGCGACTCTCTCACCATCTGCAAACCAACACCTCTCAGAGCTATGGACGAGATGGATATGGGTACCTTCAACAGGCTGGCTTCGTTCGGGCGACTGGGTCTGCTGGGCTGGTTCAATTGCTTCCACTGGGACAGCGTGTGGTAGATAAGATCACAGGCATTATTCACCGTGAGTTGAATGCAATTGGAGCACTAAGACTCTCCATGACTGGACTTGTTCCGTCTTCACTTTGGAGGCAGTCTGGTAGACTGTCCTCGGAGAGGTCCCAGGCGAGTGAAGAATTATTCCACGTAAATGACCGCCGCCAGGGGGAATTCCTCTTGGCACCGACTCACGAAGAGGACATCACGGCGTTGGTAGGAAGAGAAGTAAGAAGTTGGCGAGATCTTCCACTGCGGCTCTACCAGACGTCCACCAAATGGCGGGATGAAGCCAGACCAAGAGGCGGCCTCTTGCGAGGGAGAGAATTCATCATGAATGATTTATACACATTTGATGGGGACGAATCGTCTGCGATGGTGACGTACGAGGAGGTTACTGGCGCATATGGAAAGATATTCAACGCTATTGGGCTGCCGTATCTTAGGGCACGTGCAACAAGTGGCGCCATGGGAGGGAGCCTTTCGCATGAGTATCATTTTCCAAGTCCCGCTGGTGAAGATGTGATGTGCACGTGCGCTTGTGGTGAGGTCTATAATACCGAGCTGCCGGCGTGTTCTGCATGTGGCGAAGCACTTGGGATGGACAGGGTGCGCACGATTGAAGTAGGCCATACCTTCCATCTTGGCACGAGGTACACGGAGCCGTTTGATGTCCGTGTCTTGGATCGAGGGCAGGTGCGGTGCACTGTGCAGGCAGGGTGTCATGGTATTGGGGTTAGCAGGCTGCTTGGGGCCATTGCCGAGACCAAAGACACGAGGTGGCCGAGAAGTGTGGCCCCATATGAGGCAGTCATCCTCCAGGCGGAAGGCAAGGAGGAAGAATCCGCCTCATGGTACGACCAATTGCTGGCAGTAGGGGTGGATGCAGTGCTGGATGACCGGCTCACCAAGAGCATGGCCTGGAAGCTGAAAGATGCCTCGCTTCTGGGCTACCCCTTTGTCCTCATCCCGCACTCCCCCACGACTACAGAGGTCAACGGACATCTATCCAGCTCTGAGTTCATATCACGTGATCTTGAGTTCGGCACGGATCGGAACGGGGACCAGCACCCGAAGAAGAAAGATACCAAATGAACGAGAGTCGCTTCCACCACTCTTGGGAGACAAGGCTGTATATATTTTGCATCATTTTATTTTTATCTCTCCTTCCCTTTGCGGGTTTGATTGGGTTGGTTGACCCCTCGAAATCTTTTCTCATCGTACCCCATACAAACCCCAACCCACCAACCCAACCCACCTCCTTGCTGCCCTGCTGGCACCTTTACTCCTCCTGCCAACAAGTACACTTCAGCTCCTCGTACGCGCGCATGAGGAAGGCTTTTTCCACCACCGATCTGCCCGAGATGGGCGACGAGGATGGGAGCGGCATGATGTCGGGCATTGGCCCCGGCAAACAGGAACTTCCCCGACCCTACAAATGCCCCATGTGCGATAAGGCCTTCCACCGGCTCGAGCACCAAACACGACACATTCGCACGCACACAGGAGAGAAACCGCATGCGTGCACCTTTCCTGGCTGCCAAAAACGATTTTCTCGCAGCGACGAACTGACGAGGCATGCGCGCATCCATTCCAATCCAAATTCACGAAGAAACAACAAGCCCTACCCTCTTGTGGGGCAGATACCTGGCAGTGGTGGAAGCGCTATCAATCCCTATGCGAGTGGAAATGAAATTGGGCAAGGGGCCGGAGGAATGGGCCAACCAGCTGCGTACAGCGGCGAAATAAGGTCTGCGCCGACAAGCCACGGTGGGTCCCCGAACACATCGCCCCCGCTTCTTTCGGACCATGCACCAGTGATCCATTCGACATTGTCACCGTTTGCGAGGGACAGCGGGATGTCTGCATCGTCGACGCCATCAGGCAGTTCTGCAAACATGTATTCCAATCACTACACCAACCAGTACACAGGACAGTATGGGAATCAGAATCAAGTTGGAATCTCGTCTGGGAGGGGTCCGACGCCTCCGGGAAACGGTACCGGTGATGTGCCAAATGATATGCGTATGTTGGCAGCTGCTGCTACGCACGAGCTTGACAGAGAAAAGAGCCAAAAGCATTGGAATGGTCATCCATATGCTGCCGCACATTACCATCATCACAAACAAACACCAATATCTCCTTTTCCACACCACAACCTGCCGACAAACACGCATCCCTTTTTGCACGAGGGCTCTGCACGCCACGACGAGGATCCTCAACGGGCAAAAAAAAGTCGGCCGGGGTCGCCAGAAAGCCCGGTGCCTTCATCCCCTAGCTTTTCGCTGGATGGGAATTCGCCGACACCAGATCACACTCCGCTTGCGACCCCGGCGCACTCTCCACGGATCCACCCTCGCGAACTTGAAGCCCTCAACGGCGTTCATCTCCCCTCCATCCGGTCCCTTTCGATCCGCCAGCACCCGCCTGCTCTGACGGCTCTCGAAATCGACCCCTACGCAACCAGCCCTTCCGGCCAGAGCCACTACCCGCATGGAAGCTCGTCGGCCCCGCAGCCCTCTCAGGGCTTTCGCCTGAGCGACATTCTGGATTCGAGGGAAGGAACGCACCGGAAGCTGCCGGTGCCGCGCGTCGGCGAGGGAGTCACGTCGTCTACTTCGTCGGCGAATGTTAGCGTGGCTGGAGATCTGGATCCACGACTTATTTAATTCTTGCTTTTGGCGCACGGATAGAGTTTAGAAGGTATACGTAATATCTGGAGTTCTCCTTCACGTCTATATCCACAGTAGTCGAACTCGTATACGGCCTTGAACTAGAGCTGCCGGCCCTGTCCCTGGATATCACACCACATCCTTGATCCACCTCCGCCGTTCATCCATCACCCCCTTCGCCACCGTTAGGGCTCATTTCGTAATACGAATCAGATTGGGATATAGACATGCTCTCCGCGAGCAAGCACTTTGATCTCATCCCCAATAGCCACCTGTCCATGCAACGAAAGCGGCACAGCATTTGTCCCCAAGCACGGCTGATACTTTGCGCCTGGGTCGACACGCCGATACGTCTGCATGGTCTTATACACACCCCCATGTGCATCCTTCTCGCCCGTGCTTGGATTGACGTCCGGCACGCTACACCGCACATTTCGACAGGCAATGTACCATTTGGCATTCGTGCCTACGCATACTTCCTTCCATGTATCCTCGTCAAACGCGGCCCCGCCTGCGACGACCACATTCATGCGGAAGCGCTCGATGGCGATTGGACCTGTCGTGGAGGGAACCCTCTGAGCGAGATCCTGGAAGGAGCTTCGTTGCAGGAGGTGCACAGGGTAGTAGTCTGCAAAACCACACATGGGCTCTCGTCCGATCTGCGCTGCTGTTGGCGCATTGCGCTTCACATGTCGCAGATCAGCCGCTGCGAGAAATGCAAGTTGAGAGTGGGGGACTTGAATGAAGGACGCTAAGCGCTGCAGCTTCTTCTGATCAAAGAGGCTGGTGGCGTCCAGTGCTGCAATGGTTTGCTTCCATATCGTCACCTCCATCTTCGGGAGGGAGGTTCGGAGGGAGGCGGGGAGACGAAGCGGGAGACGCTGCGCGATGCCGTCAAAGGCGAGGACGAGCTCCTCGCTATCTATGCGCGGGACGACCAGGACCAATCGCGCCAGCTCGCGCTGTGTAAGGAACTTTGCAGGGGCGTCTGGTTGTGTCAATGCAAACATGTACAGACGATCGTGCTGGAATCCTGTCTCGCATAGCTGTGCAGCGTCTACTTTGATGCCATGCAGTGATTTCACAGGGTAGATGAAGAGTTGCTCTACGTGCATAGTCATTCGTCCGTCCTTCCTTTCTTCCTTCCTTCTTCGGCGCGCAAATTACACGGATCAAACGCGGGGGGATGAAACGCTCGGCGGCAGAGTTGCTCGCCTCGCCTGCCCTTCCCACCGCCACCGTCCTGGACAGCAGCTTGCTCCAAGGCGGCCTTCCGAGGGGAAAGCTGACAGAGATATGTGGTCCGCCTGGGGCTGGGAAAACACGGCTTGCAAAGCACGTTGCACACGCACTCACTGCAAGGAAGGAACGAGTCATTTGGGTGGACACAAAGTCACAGACATCACTTCCCATAAACGAACTGCATGCCTATGTCTACCTCCCGACCCTATTGCATCTCCTGGCCTGGTGCCAAACGGAGGTCGTGGAAGCAGATCTCCTCGTCCTCGACGATATCTCCACACCGTTTGCAATCTATCCCTGGACAAAAGGGAACGTGAAGCGGGGCTACCAATGTAAGCGGCGTGCGCAGACGCGTGTATTTCATGAGCTGGCGGCAGTGGCTGTGAAGCACAACATGGCTGTTCTGATGCTCTCGCAAATGACCACCAGCTTCAAGGAGTTTGGAAGCAGTCCCGACGGGGCTCGCAGAGCCATGCTGGAGGCGGCTGTGCAAGGCGAATGTGTGGATATGATTGCCCAACGTCTCACGCTTCTCCGCAGACATAAAGATCGGATTGTGGTGTCACGCGGTGAACAAGTCGAGCTGGATCCATCCTTGTTCCTCCCAGCTCCGGCATGAGGCCCTTGGTCACTTCCAACCCTCGGAAATCGAAATGTACTCCTCCTGCGCCCGTTTTGCCGCTCGCTCAATGGCTACCACATCTGTCTCAACCTTGTAGAGGTCACATTTCGTGCACTCGTCGCACGGTTGACCAGGCTGCTGGCGGAAGTGCTCGCAAAAGTGCTTGTAGCCCTCATCACGTATATCTCTTCGACAAACATAGCACATCACGTAGCCGCACGGGCAGATTAGCTTGTTGCAGCCATCAGCCTTGATAAAGGACAGTTTGCACTGGGGGCAAGTTCGCTTGACGGCGTCTGCCATGGCTGCCTCCATGTAGCGACGCATGCCATCCTTCTTGTCTGCGTGGCACCTATGAAACGGTAGGAACTCCTCACGGCAAAGAAGACAGGATGCGATTCCACACTCACTATTCCTACACCGAAACATCTCTTGTCGAGGCTGCTCCACCTCCGTTGCAAGGTATTGGCCGAGTATGAAGCGCGTGAGGTAGATCAATAGTATGATAGGAAGAAGAGGCGTAAATAGCAAGACAAAGAGTAAGCTCGTCCGTCGCTTGACAGATGGTTTGAATTCGGCATAGTAACAAAATGGACATTGCACTAAATCGAGCCCACTCCATCGTATCGTATCCACACACGTGTCGCGCCAAGCAGCCCGAAGCTCTGCAGAAACACTTCGCTCCACCAGGGCATATGGAATGATGGCGCTGCATTCTTCCTCTGAAGAAAGACAGCGCACAGCGGTCTTTGCTCGTAGCCCCCCCTGACCGAAAATGCCTTCCTTGACATAGCGCTCTACACAGGATCTGCAGACAAAGTGTCCCTTTGTGCAAGCCACGAGATCTTCCCATGCAAACGACCCGTAGCACACCTGACAATCCAGGAGAGCATGGCCATTCCTGTACTCGTCGTAGTTGACATTCCGTGCCATTTGCTCGTCGGCTAGTTCATGCGAGGGTCTGAGCCGTCGCACTTCGTCTTCTAGTTCGTTGCATGAGATTCCATGCAGATCATCATTCTTGAAGGATAGATTCCACCGCAACGGCCATGACCATGGCCACCAAGACTTCTGCTCGAGGTCTTTCAAGGACTTGTAGGATCGGGCATAGTCGCTGTTGTTCTCTGCCATCACGGCGCGTATGGTGGAGCGGTAGAGCATCTTGAAGTCCTTGTACAAGAGGTATTTGGTTGCCATTGTATACTGCTCGCTGCGAAACATCTCCCAGGGCTCAAGCCGTCCAAAGGCGCCACGTGGTCGTTGGCGTTTGCCGGACGGGGGATGGGTCAAGAGATACTCTGTCGTTTGCCGCAGTCGATCAAAGGGGAACATGACGATGGCCGAGCGTAGTGCAGAGGCTGTAGCAAGAGGCCATATTTCATTCAGCTGAAGCAGAACCTCATTCGTACTCGTCTCCTGGAGCGGGTAGCCCTGCCGTTCCAGCTTCCTGCCCGCGCGTCCCAGCCGGTCGTGGTGGTACATGGAGAGGACATGCTCGATGTATGCCTTCTCCGCCCGTGGAAAGCGGCGATGCAGGCATTCCACGTCGCGGTTCATCGCCAATGAACGAGACATGGAAGGTGACGCACCATCTATCTATATACTCTCTCGTAGACCTCTAAAAGGGCGAATCGTGCGGATCTATGGGCCGGTCCCAGTACTCCCCCACTGCCGGGAGTCTCTCCAAGATGTCCCTCCGCACCCGTGGGATGCCCTCTGTGAAGAGCAGCGCGGCGACGGCAGCTGCTCCTCCCCACAACATCAGCGAAGGCGACCATCGCAGCATCTTCTCGGGCGTCACAAAGCCGACATGCGGCTGCACCTTGATCTGGGGTCCATGCGGGGACTGAAACGGGCGCAGATTGTTCATTAGTCCTTGTTCCTCCTTATTCCTTGTCTCTCTCAGATGCCTTGTGGTTGATACCCTCCACACACACACGCTCACCCACTCGGAATCCCTGCCGGTTTCCCCCGTCTCGAGCAGGACAAAGAGCAATGCACAAACAGGGATTCCTGTCTGGCTACCTACTGCCAGCGTTGTTCCGGAGCAGCGCCCGGACTCTCCAGCCCCAGCCCCAGCCCCAGCCCCAGCCCCAGCCCGCAGTCCAGCAGCAGCAGCAGCGCTCCCTAGGCAGCAGCGCCACGAGCACCACTACTACACCCGCCACAGCAGAGCAGACGACGTCGGCACACGCAAGGCAGCGGCGCGACTCCACCGGCAGCACGGGGAGCGAGGGCAGCACGGGCGGCTACGTGGCTGCGGGGGCTGGGACGTGGTACATTGGGGGGCGCAATGCGGACGGGCAGGAGCGGTTCTACCAGCTGCACGCAGGGCGGAAGTTTCGGTCGTAGTCTTTTGATGGGTGTTTGTGAATTGGGTGGGCTGTACATACAAATCGTTCTTGTCTTCTTGCTTGATTTGACGGTGACGCCGTAGTCCGTGTCCCGTGATTGGTGGCAGGCAAAGGTTACCAAGAATACGTAATTCACAACACCTCCATCAGTCGGTGGAGGATCTCATCTCGCAGAAGGAAGCAGCAAGGATGGGAAACAGCAGCTCGCGGGCCTCATTGGCTCCTCCAGTGCCTACTTCGGAGAGCCCCAGGACAAGGACCCGGCCGAGGCTGCACTTCTCCCGAACGGCTCCCCCCGAAAACACACAGATACATCAGCGAGTCGTCCGCCCTGGTCGGCTGTCTCGCATACGCACCTCCCTCTCCCTCTCTATGCTTCGCTCGGAAGCATCCACAGCCGGCCTGGGCAGCCCGCTGACAACAGACGCTCCGGCATCGACGCATTCGTCGCACGCAAACACAACATCTACATCTCCAACCGATCAACCCGCCTCTTCAGATGTCGATATGGCGCGTATGAGACCTGGGGAAGACCAGGCGGCTATGATATCGCGGCTCTTGTCCGCTGCTGCATCCGCTACCGCTGCGTCACTGGTGGGCCACGACGAACGCGCAATACAAGAAGCCCAGGATGTCGCCGAGACCGCACTGCCTGATTCCCCTTCAACCCTAACAGAACATAGCACACCTGCAACACCTCCACAGCCCTCGCAGGAGACGGATGGATCGTTTGATTCGTTCCTTCGCAACCTGCAGTCTGGACGTTTGGCAGCCGCACTGCGAAACGGAGGGAACGAACTCGGGGGCGGATCTTCTTCAAGTGGAGAGCCATCTGTGCTGCCAATGAATTTCTTTAGAATGTTTCGCTTCGGCCGGACTTCATCATCTGGTGGCGCGGGGCTGATACCTGTTATTATCGTCGGAATCCGTTCTGTGACACCGGCCACGGAGAACGGAAACCTCTTCCAGTCCAATGGGGAGCTTGGCCCTTCGTCACAGCCCACGCCACCTATCCTCGATGCACTTTCAGGCCTTCCGTTTTCGGTCACCATGGAAGATGAGGAAACAGAAATCGAGACGACAGTCTCTTCATCCTCTGGAACTCTGGAAACGTCCTCACGCGGTACGCAGACGGTCGGTCCCAGTGACGCCCCATCAGCCGGTTCTGGTATGCCTGCTACTACGACGTCTGGGAACTCGGACAACATGCGCAGCTGGATCATTTACGTGCTGGGTGGCAGTTACCCCGAAAGTCATCCCATCCTTACCACCCCGTCCTTATTCACAGATTCACCCACTTATGAAGACATGCTTCTCCTCTCTTCCATTCTTGGCCCGGTCAAGCCTCCTGTGGCGTCGACCCAGGAGCTCGATGCAGCAGGTGGAGTATTTTCGCTCAACGAGGCCGGAAAGGCAGAAGAACTTGCTCCGGAGGAAGAACAGTGTCTTGTTTGCCTGAGTCATTATGTTTCGGGCGATTCACTGCGCAGGCTGAAAACATGTGCGCACGTCTTCCATAAAGACTGTATTGATGAGTGGCTGCTGACCGGGCGAAACTCGTGTCCTTTGTGTCGCCATCAAGGTGTAGACTCGATTGAGTCTACGGACGCTGCCGACACGAGCACTAGTGAATGAAGAATGTGGTTTCTTTTGGCGCATTGCATGATCACGGAAGCGCGCTACGTGGCCTTGTGGAGCACAGGCAATATAGAGAGGCGCTTTGTCAATATTAGAACTATATCATATCCCCTTTGTAACCACCATACTCGTATAGCTGTCGTGTCCCCAAGACGAATTTCGCTTAATTCCTGTCGTACTCGTATTGAATTTTGTTGCTGTGACGACATTCGCGTGCGTCTTTCACAACCTCACCACACTTCCTGCGGAGCATGAGGATCGAAGAGCTCATCCTGGATGGATTCAAGTCGTATGCCTCGCATACGGTAATTTCTGGATGGGACGCTCAATTTACTTGCATCACTGGGCTGAATGGATCTGGAAAGAGCAATATTCTCGACGCGATATGTTTTGTCTTGGGAATTTCAAATATGTCCACCGTGCGCGCGCAGAACTTGCAGGATCTCATCTACAAACGAGGGAATGCAGGTGTCACGAAGGCGAGTGTGACTATTGTCTTTGACAACAAAGATGCAAAGAAGAGCCCGATTGGATTTGAAACTAGTGTGCAGATCTCAGTCACGAGACAGATTGTGCTTGGTGGAACAAGCAAGTACCTCATCAATGGCCACCGCGCACAACAACATGCCGTTCAGAATCTCTTCCAATCTGTGGGTCTTAATATCAACAACCCGAATTTCTTGATTATGCAAGGCCGAATCACAAAAGTACTCAACATGAAACCGGCAGAGATCCTGTCTATGATTGAGGAAGCCGCGGGGACTCGCATGTTTGAGGATCGAAAAGATAAAGCCTTCAAGACTATGAGCAAGAAGGATAAAAAGGTCGAAGAAATCAACTCCCTGCTTGCTGAAGAGATTGAGCCAAAATTGGAGAAGCTTCGTGCCGAAAAGAGAGCCTTCCTTGAGCTGCAGCAAACGCAATCAGATATGGAGCGGTTAACGAAAGTCGTTGTTGCTTATGACTATGTCAAAGGTGCGGAGAAGCTGGCAGACAACAAAAAGGGCACTTCTGAGAATGAGAAGCGTCTCAAGGCACTACAAGATGCCATGAGTACCAGAGAGTCAGAGATTACAAACATCGAGCAGCAAATTGCTCACTTCAAAAACCTCCGGGAGCTCGAACTGAAGAAGGGTGGCAAAGGCCAAAACCTAGAGATTGAATCCCGAAATATGCTGAATGAGTTGACTCGTCTTACTGCATCGATCGATCTGCAAAAGTCTGCAAAAGCGGACGAAATTACAAAGCAAAGAGATAGCGAGAAGGCAGTCACTCAAAATGAAAAGGAATTGCAGAAGCACACTGCTGATGCAGCAAAATTTTCAGAGATACACGAAGCAATCAAGAGAACTTACGACGTTCTACGTGCTGAAGCCGTCAAGCAAGAGGAACTACTGCAAACACTCACGACTGGAATTTCGTCCAAAGCCGGTCAAGACAATGGGTACATGGATCAGTTGCAAGATGCCAAAAGCCGAATGTCTGAGACCAACACAAAGCAGGAGCAAGCCAAAGTGCGGATAGCGCATCTGGAACTGCGGGTCAAGGAAGAAGAGCCTGCCGTACAAAAAGCAATGGTGCAAAATAAGAGTTTGTCGAAGGAACTCGAGCAAATGAGAGGACGAGCCGAGGAGCTGCAGAATAAATTGAGGACCCTTGGGTGGAGCGAGGGTGAGCAGGACGAGGGTGCTGAGCATGAAGCCACCATTATGGCGCGCATTAAATCACTGTCAGCAAAGGCAGATGCTATGCGAAAAAAGGTGGCGAATTTAGACTTTACTTACTCAGATCCAAGCCCCAACTTTGATCGGTCCAAAGTCAAAGGACTCGTTGCCCAACTCTTCAGTCTGGATAAGGAGAATTTTGATGCATCGACTGCCATAGAGGTTTCTGCTGGAGGGCGCTTATATAATGTAGTCGTCGACACTGAAAGCACTGGTTCTCAGCTTCTCAAGAATGGCGGTTTACGCAGACGGGTTACCATCATCCCACTCAACAAAATAACTGCTTTTAAAGCATCAGCAGCAAAGATTGGTGCGGCCAAGAAACTCGCGCGTGGCAAAGTTGATCTGGCCCTATCCCTTATTGGCTATGAAAAGGAAGTCTCAGCTGCGATGGAATATGTTTTCGGCACGACCCTTATTTGTGTGGATTCAGATACCGCTCGACTCGTTACCTTTGATGATGCTGTCAAAATGAAGAGTGTGACCTACCAAGGTGATGTATATGATCCTGCTGGCACACTATCTGGTGGCAGTAGTGCTTCCTCAAACGGTGCACTGGTCGCTTTGCAACAACTCAACACCGTTACTCGCGATCTGGCGAAGGAAAATTTGGGTTTACAAGAACTACACGATGTGCAGGCGCGAGAGCAGAAGAAGACAGATCACGCCCTGAGTATCAAGCATGAGTTGGACTTGAAGTCTCACGAAATTGAAGTCGCAGAGCAGCAGATTGATGGGAATACTAATAGCGCGCTAATCAAAGAAGTCGAAGACATGAAAGCCACCGTGCAACGCTTAAAGCAAGAAATAAAAAATCATCAGGCGCAACAAACCGCAACGAAAGCAGAAATTGCAACCATTGAAACGGACATGAAGGAATTCAAGACCAACAAAGGTTCAAAATTGACCTCACTCCGTCAGCAAGTTGAGAAGCTGAAGGAAAAAGAAGTGGAGTGCAATGCCTCTCTCAAGCAAGCAACTAAAGATATGCAAACCTCAAAAATCGAGCTAGATCAATCTGCAGGCGAGCTCGAAGAAGGAAAACAAGCTTTGCATGAATTGACCCAAAGTATCTCTAGTGCTAGTGCGGAGATAAGCAAGCTGGAGGCTGATCACGATGATATGAAAGAGAAATATGATGCAGTACTCGCCGAACTTGAAGATGAGCGGAACAAAATGACAGGCTTTGAAGAGGAACTTCGAGACCTGCAAGACACTGGAGCGAAGAAGCGCCGGCAAATGGAGGAGAGTAACAGGGAGGTGAGCCGGCTACAGCATGAGCTAGATCGAGCAGGCAAGGAGCAGCAAGGAGCCCATCAGTATTTGCGGCAGCTTGAAAATGATCACGAGTGGATAGAGGAAGCAAAGGTGAGATTTGGTCAGGTAAATTCGCCGTATGATTTCGGCAAGCATGATATTGCACAATGCAAAGCCTCTCTCCAAACCGTCTCTGAGCGATTCTACAACTTGCGCAAGAAAGTGAATGACAAAGTTATGAATATGATTGACAGCGTTGAAAAGAAAGAAAGGTCACTTCAAGAGATGATGCACACTGTGATGAGGGACAAGAAAAAGATTGAAGATACGATTGAGAGTCTTGATGAGTACAAACGGGAGGCTCTCCACACGACGTGGGAGAAAGTCAATGCGTAGGTGGTAAAAAGACCTGACTAACCGACAGTGACTTTGGCAGTGTATTTGCTGAGCTTCTCCCGGGCAGCTTTGCAAAGCTGGAGCCTCCGGCTGGCAAGGACTTGACCGAGGGCCTGGAAGTGAAGGTCTGCCTGGGCAAGGTGTGGAAGGAGAGTCTGGCGGAGCTTAGTGGAGGCCAGCGGTCGCTCATTGCCTTGTCACTGATCATGGCCCTCTTACAATTCAAGCCGGCCCCCATGTACATTCTGGACGAGGTGGATGCAGCTCTTGATCTTAGCCACACGCAAAACATTGGCCGACTGATCAAGACGCGTTTCAAAGGCTCGCAATTTGTGGTGGTGAGTTTGAAGGAGGGTTTCTTTTCCAATGCGAATCGTGTCTTTCGGACTAGGTTTCAGGATGGTACGTCTGTCGTCCAGGTCATATAAATGGTCCCATATAGATATGTAACAATAAGTCATGAATCATCCAATACGTAAGGTCATCATCCTCGTCAAGCATCTCTCGTAATCATTTTCTTGGTCATGAGCGGTCAAAGATCTCTCGCAAGTCCTGCGCGCTGCCCCGAATTGCCCACTCCAGTTCCCGTTCCATGCCCGCCCCTCGAAGGTCAATGCTGCGCAAGCTCTTCATCTCCACAAGACGCCCAGCCGCCTCGCGATTCAACCAGACAGCACATTCGAGTCCTACTTCCGTCAGGCACGGCAGCCGACGGAGCGCATCCACGACATGCACCTCCGGCTTCACCTCCCTGATCTCCTCCTCCTTCCACGTCTGCGACTTTGGCACATCGCTCACAAACAGCAGATTGGTGAATGCGCTTGCTTCCGCCTTGTACTTGTTGCAATCGACATAGTAGTCTGCTGTGAGCGGGATGCTTGAGAGCACGACTCGGCGTAGATTGCGACATGCCGTGAGGATATGTAGAATTGCGCCCATTGGAACATCCCTCCTGCTAAATGTGCTCAGCAGTCTGCATTGTAGCGGATGCGACGCACGTAGAGATTCAGGGAGTTGGGAGACCGGGGGATTGTGGAGTGCGGAGATGTCTTCCACGCGGAGAGTGTACAGCGGGCTACTGCGCCATTTCCATTCTCGCCACCCGGCCAATGGTTGTCCTTGTGGTCGCATCGACAGACGCAGATTGAGGTCGAGTTCGCGGACGTGGGATGCGAGTCGTGGACTGTGCGAGATTGAAGTGACGAACTGGGCGAGTCTGTAGGTGGATGCAAAGTAGGGCCGTGCGTATAGAACCTTCTCTGCAGCGTCTACTAATCCTGATGACGTGACGGTTAGATGGAGGAGGTCGCGTTGAGGCAGCGAGGCGAAGATCTGGCATTGGATCTCAAAGGGGAGGCCAGCTAGGAGGTTGTGGGCCGGGAAGCGTCTCTTCCGGCTAGACGCCGACGACCGCACCGGCGAGGTCGCTTTTGCAGGAATCAAGCTGACCACGCGGTGTTTGTGCGCCCTTCCTTGTCTGCTCACCACCCTGGCCGAAATGCTTGCTGCCTCTATCTGCGTCAGACTGCCTCCCTCGGATCTAAAGTCCAGCCCATTCGAGGGTCCGGACAGGCCCACCAGCTTGCTCTGTGATCCGAATCGCATTGTCGTGATCCCTGTCCGTTGTTTAGGACCCCGCTCCCGGGATGACATCACGACCGTTGTTTGGAGGACAGAGGGCGTGGCGCGAGGAGGAGTGGACGAGCAGCGACGACAGCGTGCGCGGAGGGAGCAGCAAGAGCGCGTTGACCATTGCGCCCGCGCTTGATTCTGTCTCCTTCCATGGGCTGCTCGACACCGACACGCTGGGCGGGGCCGGGTTCGCGTCGCAGCGCACAACGGCTACGGAGCAGGTCTGGGATCTGGGCGCATTCGATGCTCTTGAGGTTGCCCTTGGAGCAGGCGATGGACGACGGTACACGCTCAATCTCAAGACGCACCTCCCGGGCAAGCGGGAGGACGGGAGAGAGACGTCGGGCGTGGAGTATGCGTATACATTCACAGCAGCGAAGGAGGGCATGATCGTGGTGCCGTGGGAGGCGTTTGTCCCATTCTACAGAGGGAGGGAAGCACCCTCTGCAGCTCCATTAGATCCGACCTGCATTCGGCGATGGTCCATCATGATTCGATCCTTCTTTGATCAGCAGCATGGGCATTTCAAGGTGGTAGTGAGGGGAATTCGAGCAGTCAAGACGAGGAAATCAAGGAAACCAAGGACATCATGGGAATGCATGTGTTTGGTGTCATAATATATACTACTACGAATCAAACAGGTGATCCAACACGGCGTAGTTGAGTTTCTTGGAAAAATTGCGCTGCTTGAACATTTGCTTTGCAGATTCCGCCGGCGTGTCGGGAAGGTCGGCCGTGTGTGAGTCGCGAGGAGGCGCCCGCTTCTTCCTCTTGTGTGGCTCCTTCTTCAGGACCTTTCCATCTGCGTCCGCTTTGAGTCGCTTCTGTTCTTGAGCTGCCAGGTAGTCGTGGTTGAACTCCATCCAGACTTTTGTCTTCACGTTCGCTGCTGTGTCGTCCAAGATGAAAGCATCCAATTCCTCGTCATCCAGGTCCGACAACGTCTCCTCCACGCCATCCTGTGGGACATCCACTGCAGCTTTCATCGGGACGACCAGAGCACCCTCTTGTGTTGGTGGGTGGGTTGTTATCTTTTGAGTCTTCAAGGCGGCAGCTCCTTGCATTGCCTCCGCCTCGTCTTCCTCGATGGCTGCATGAGCTGATGCAGCTGCTTCTAAAAGGCTAGGATTTATCGGAGTCTCGATCCTCTCATCATCGTCCTCCTCCTCCTCCTCCTCCTCCTCCTGCGTCTTTGGCCTTTTCCTTACTCTTGTCTGGTCGTAAGAAGGGGGATTGCCTCCGTGCTCGATCCATATATTTCTAAATTGTTCCACGGTCAAATCGCTCGAATCCGTGCTCTTGAACTCCTGCAGCCTCTTCAGGACAGTCATATCTGCCACTTTGACGACATGTACAATTTCTGCAATAGTTCTCCGGAAATTGTTCATGCGTGCAGCAATCAGCAGGCACGCCCCGCATATGCCAGACGGCCGACGTCCTTGCTGGATCCAGTCCCGATCCATGCGCTGCACGAGACGGACCGCGTCGGATGCCACGCGCTGAGTCTCGTGCCCAAATTCCAACATGGCGGCAAATCGTGAGATGTAGAGCGATGGGTCCACGATTGGCAGCTTGAGACTCAGACACCGCACGAGCTTCAGAAATGTGGAGCCCAAAATGAATACGTTCACTTGTAGGACGTCCGAGAAGTCGATGAGCTGGTGGGATGTAAGCTCCTGTCGGCACACAATGTACAAGCAGGATGCCACCACGTACTGCGAGCGTCGCCCTTGCACAAAGTTGTGGCTGACAGCAAGCGTAAACCATCGAGTGGCAGCCACCGTCAGACGCTCAGGCAGTCCTAACGCAATAGCTAGCGCCGATATCCGTCTCCGGCCATTGGCCAGGGTCTGCTCCCGCGATTCAACAGTGTGGTGTTTCCCAGGGCCAAGCGACTTGACATGGGTTTGGTCAGCAGCGACAAATGAACCCTGGACGACTGCTGCGCCCGTGCTCGTCTCCCCAAAGACCACTTCGCTTACGATCGCATTCTCCTCCACCACAGTCCCGCACCGTTCACAGTATGTGGTTCCGCTCTTTTCATCCGTATTGATTTCATTGTTTCCACATGAGGGACAAGCGCGTGCCATATAGAATCTCCTAGGCAGTTAGACGTCTTTTAGTCCTGAGACGACTCGGCGCTCGATCAGCGCACTCTTTCTTAAAGAGGGGAGTTGATCTCAGGACGTGGAGTTGTCGTGAGTGCTTTCTGATTGGCCAGTTCCGTTGCCCTTCAACGGAAATCAGCCGAGCACATCATCCATCAGCCAGAAAGAAGAAGATTCAAAGCAAGCACAATGGATTTTGAAGGAGAGGAGACGACGCTGTTGGTGAAGAATATTCACTGCAAGAGCTGCGAGAACGTGATCTCGTCGACTCTAGCCTCCCTCTCGCCCGCACCAGCATCTGTAGGCATTTCGGTCAGCGACAAGACAGTGAGAGTCCGGCACAACCTGGCCCTCTCCTACAACACTATTGCCTTGGCTCTCTCCCACGCTGGTTTCGAGATCGAAGGCAGGAATGCACACAAGTCGGCTTGGGGGGCAAGATGGCCCTTTGGATCGCGGTCCCACAGGCGTCGTAAGCTCCTTCACGAGCAGACATGTGAAGTCTGCAGGAACAAGCACAAAAAAGATGATCATATCGTCATGGAAGACGTCAACATGGACTCCTCAGAGCAGCCTGAGTTTGACGTACAATTCATCCTTGGGGGCATGACATGTGGAAGCTGCGTAAATGTAATTTCTCAAACATTAGCCGACATAGATGGAGTCTACGATGTTGCTGTAAACCTTCTCTCAAAGAGCGGAAGCGCCAGAGTTGTGAGACGAAATTTAACAGATGTCATTAAGGAAACTATTGAAGATATTGGTTACGAGTGCGATATTGTCACGGTTGTTCAAAGAGGTGCGAAAGAAGAGCCGACCAACTCTCGAACTCTAACCATGAAGATTGATGGGATGTTTTGCATGTCTTGTCCAAAGCTAGTGTGCGACAGTCTGCAGACAAACTTCCCGTCCTTGCATGTTCACCCTGGCTTTGAATTAGATCACCCGCTCCTCATGCTCACATATTCACCCTCACCACCGGAAATTACTGTCAGATCATACATGAAATTCGTCTCTTCCCTTTCACCTCACTTTTCTGCCAGTATCGTTCCACCTCCCAATCTCGAAAATATGGCGCACGACATTCAAAGCCACTATCAGCGCAAAATTTTGCTACGATTGGCATCAATAATCCTTCTCGCCATCCCAACGTTTATTTTGGGCGTTGTTTTCACGGCGCTTATACCCCAAGATTCTTCACTCGCAAAGTATTGGTCCACGCCTATTCTCAATGGTCGTGTCTCGCGGGATACGTGGGCTTTATTCTTCATTGCGACACCAGTATATTTCTTCGGCTCCGACGTGTTTGTGCGTAAAGCCGTCCAAGAACTGTGGTCACTCTGGCGAAACAAATGGGCGTCATTGTGGAGAAGGTTGTTTCGTTTCGGATCCATGGACCTTTTGATGGCTTTAGGCACGAGTATTGCATACCTGACAAGTGTTGGTCTATTGATTGCCTCCGCTGTCAAGCCGGCAAATGGACAAGAATCTGTGCTAAGATCTACTTACTTTGACTCGACCGTCTTTTTGACCATGTTTCTACTGGTGGGCAGAACGCTTGAGTCACTCTCCAAATCAAAAGCTGCCGATGCAGTGGGACAATTATCGAAACTTCGGCCGAGCGATGCGCTGGTACTAGAGTCCGACGGTTCTACGAATAGGGTGCCATGTGAAGAGCTGGAAGTAGGAGATGTCATCAAAGTTCGTCACGGAGATAGCCCCACATGTGACGGCAAATTCACTGCAATCGATGGCACAGAGGAGGGCAAAATGGATGAAAGCTCTATTACTGGGGAATCGAAAGTCGCTACCAAGCGCGACGGTGACTTGATTTATGCTGGTACCGTGAACGTTGGCCCTACTATGACCGTGAAGATTGATAAAATTGTTGGAGACACGCTGCTGGACGATATTCTAGATTGTGTGAGGGCAGGACAGAAGTACCGTGCTTCCATCGAGTTCCTTGCGGACGTGGTTACTGGCTACTTTGTCCCCGTTATCATTTTATTGGCATTGGTCACATTTTCAATTTGGCTGAGCCTTGGCCTCACTCATCATGTGTCGGAGAGCTTTAATAGCCACGGCTCGGCATTCCGTGCTCTCACTTTTGCCATTGCTGTGCTTGTGGTTGCTTGTCCGTGCGGCATTGCGCTCGCAGCCCCTACTGCGGCTTTCGTTGGATCTGGTCTCGCTGCGAAAAATGGAATCATCGCCAAGGGCGGAGGTTCCGCGTTCGAGAGTGCATCAAATATTGATGTCGTCTGCTTTGACAAAACGGGTACGCTGACGGAAAATAAAGTGGCCATTGTGGACAGTGCTTATTCCTCAGGAGAGATGAGTCAAGGCGTAATCCATGCTTCAGTGGCTGCCGTAGAGGCGTTATCCTCCCATCCTCTGGCACAAGCATTGACTGAGCATTGTCTTTCAAAATCCCAAGGTCGAGCTATTGTTGGAAATAACCTTGAGATGCCAGGTATGGGCCTGTGTGCCGAGGTCGAGACAGAAGCATGGCGGGGAAGCATTTTAATCGGAAATGAAGCACTCATGGAGACGCACGATGCTACAGAATGCGACAAGATCAACAATGAGCTTGCGCAGTGGAAGTCGCATGGAAACTCAGTTGTCCTAGTTGCCACGAAGGCGGCTGAGACTTCAAGTTTCCATGTGGTTGCTGGTTTTTCTGCAGCAGACAAAATCAAACTTGGGGCAGACTCGGTGGTTGCGGAGCTGCAACGGATGGGAATTGAGACATGGATGATTACGGGAGACAACGAAGTGACTGCACGTGTGGTCGCAAGTCAAATTGGTATTGAGAACGTCATTGCAAAGGTCCTACCTACGGAAAAGTCTCAGCAGATCCAACGTTTGCAAAGAACTGCCCAAAGCAATCGGAACCGCAAAGTCAAAGTCATGATGGTGGGAGATGGGATCAACGATGCCGGGGCTCTTGCAGCCGCAGATTGTGGAGTGGCATTGGGAAGTGGCGCTGGTATTGCGGTATCCAGTGCGCACTTTGTGCTGATCTCGCCTTCACTAAAGGGTGTCGTCACCATCATCGACCTGTCACGCAGTGTGCTCCGCCGCATCAAGTTCAATTTTGCCTGGGCATGTTTGTATAACGTGGTGCTGGTGCCAATCGCTGCCGGCGCCATATTTCCAACTGGCACGGTACTCAATCCAGTGTGGGCAAGTCTGGCGATGGCTCTCTCGTCCATCAGCGTAGTGGTCTCGTCACTACTTCTGAAGCTCTACCGACCACCGCGATTTGTACGGGCGGCATGAGACGAGCGGTTAGTCATGATGCAAGACTCAGAACATGTATTGAGAAGATATTTATAGCTGTGATTTGGATCAATGCACGCAATCAATGCGTGCTCACGTTGCCCCAGCTGAGTTCATCATTGTCATGCATCATGCAGTAGAGCGCGCTGTTGCGACATGGAAAGGTCTTGGCTAGGACGAATTTGGAATTTGATATGAAGCAGCCTCATTTATGCAGTCATAGAATGCAATACAAGCCTCACCAACCATAGCTCGTAGAACCCTCTCCACTTCTCTCCTCTCCTCTCCTCTCCTCATCACCTCATCCAACGGCGCACGAGCCCCCACCCCCAAACTCCGTTTTCAGATTTGATTTTCCGAGACCAACCAAGCAGGCATTGAGTGGACAGACGAAGAATCAATCATGGGTATCAGAGAGGCCTCTCTCAAGCATCCAAAGCCGGAAGGTGTCTCCTTCACTTATGGCACAGCGGGTTTCCGAATGGACTCGGGCCAGCTTGATGCGGTCGTCTTTCGTACTGCTTTGCTTGCTGCCCTGAGGTCAAGAAAAGTGGGCGGTCAGACCATTGGGGTCATGATCACTGCGTCCCATAACGTGTACACGGTATGTTATGCTGCTGTGCAAGGCTAACGCTAGGATAATGGTGTGAAATTGATTGATCCACATGGGGAGATGCTTGATCAGTCATGGGAGGGCTTGTCGACTAGTCTGGCAAACGCAGACACAGATGATGAATTGGAACATCTATTGAATGAGATCTCTCTGAGTCTAAAGATCGACGGTAGCGTAAAGGCAAATGTTGTCTTTGCAAGGGACACTAGGTAGGTTTGGGTTTTGTACAGACTAACGTTAGATCATCGGGACCAGCACTAGCGCGTACGTTAGAAGACGGCCTGAAGGCTATGGATGTTACTTACAAGAACTTTGGAGTACTCTCAACCCCTCAACTACATTTTCTTGTCAATTCGATAAATACGTACCCCATGTTGGGCGAACCATCCGAGGAGGAGTACTTCCAAAAGTTGGTAAAGGCATTCACCAAAATCATGCATGGCAAGCAAGCTCAGAACCCGGTGTACGTGGATTGTGCCAATGGCGTCGGAGGCCCGAAATTGCGGCAGCTTGCAAAATTGATTCCGCGTGACATGCTGGAAATTAGAGTCATCAATGATGAAATTTCTAGCTTCAATAAGCTCAATCACCAGTGTGGCGCGGACTTTGTCAAGGTGCAGCAGAGAGGGCCTCCGGGCTCCCACCTGCCTCTAAATGCGCGATGCGCTAGTTTCGATGGGGATGGGGATCGTATCGTTTACTACTTTCACGATACAGACAACAAGTTTCACTTACTTGACGGGGACAAGATTGCCACTCTGGCTGCCACCTTCATCATGGAGCTCGTTAATGCGGCCGGAGTGGACATCCATGTAGGTGTCGTCCAAACAGCCTATGCCAATGGAAGCTCCACAGCTTATCTCCACAAAGTCCTGAAAGTTCCCGTTACGTGTGTGCCAACAGGGGTAAAACATCTGCATCATGAAGCGCAGCGCTTTGATTGTGGAATATATTTTGAGGCAAACGGTCATGGAACCATTCTGTTTTCTGAACATGCAAAGAATATTTTGTCGACTCATGAGGCACAGAGCCCTGCACAACAGACTGCATTGACATCTTTGAAAGCACTCTCTGAGCTGATCAATCAGACAGTCGGAGACGCTCTGAGTGATTTGTTGTTTGTGGAGGCAATATTAGCACACAAAGGCTGGATGGCGGCGCAATGGAATGGGGCCTACAATGACCTCCCAAACAGACTTGTAAGGGTTGTTGTGAGAGATCGTAGTATCTTCAAGACCACAGATGCAGAGCGGAAATTGATCGAACCCAAGGGAACGCAAGACCGAATTAACGAGCTCGTTGCCAAATTCAAAGACGGACGTGCTTTTGTGAGAGCGTCGGGGACGGAAGATGCGGTGCGCGTGTATGCCGAGGCTGGCACGCGCAGCGAAGCTGACGATCTCGCCTCCAAAGTCGCCGATCTCTTAAATGGTATGTGAGAGACAGAGGTGGATTCTAAAAGCTTTATTGTCGTCAAAATACGGTGTATATATAGGTTCGTACGTAGATATTGAAGGGCGGGTGGGGCTATACTCTCAACTCTCTTCCTGCTTCCAAATTTGAATCGCGGACGAGGAACGCGTACCACCAGCTGGTGAGCAATGGCGTGCTCGCGTGCCACAGTGCATGAGCATCCAACGCATCCCACAGCGGCGGAAAGTCAAATATTTCCAGACTCATAGCCGCAGCTAGTAACGTGACAATGATGGCCGGCCACATGATCCACGACGGGCCAGAGTGGTAATTCGAAAGCGAGAAGTAGGTCCATAGGATGTGCTGTAATGCGCCTACCGACACATTGGCTAGCATGTTGTACCCATAATCAAACCTGACAAATGAGAGATAGCCAACGTGCGCAACAAAGGCAAGCGCGCACGCCGCCCCCCACAACACAATAACAGATGTTTGCCGCTCGAGATGAAAGATACGTATGGGAGCGTAGAAGAGACCATACATGACACTAGCCCCTGCCGAAAAGTAATCTGCCCGCTCCGTGATTTTGAAATCGCGCGCATGAAAGACACTCGACCAGATCCATGAATTGAGCCCAACCAAGCTCCATACCACGTAGTACGGACGCATTGCATAGTTCTTGGGAATGCGTCTGCGAATATACCGTAGTCCACGCCAGTGCGCGTAGAAATTCAGGATGGAGAAGAGAATGCTCAGTGGCTCCTGCATGCCGTAGAGTCGTTTGAATGGCCATTTCCCATGGAACTGCTCAATGGCTTCTCCCTTCCGTACACGCTCGGCCGTGATGGTTTGCTGACAGGCGTAGTCGCAATTGGCCGCACAGGTCCATTGAAAGAGCTGCAAGTCCCAAGACAGTCGGGCAGGGCAGGAATGCTCAATGCAGGATGCAACGCACGTCCGAAAGTGCGGCAGTCTGTCTCCTGTCGATGCAAGAGTCCGCCCTGGAAGTAGCCATAGAAATATGCACGCGTTCCATATTTTCATTGAGCTAAGTGCATGCAACATATGGAGGCCGACCAAGGACAATCACAGACATGATGTCAATGGAAGTGAGCTATAGAGAGCTACGTGGGTATAAGGAACAAGGTCTGTATTCCTATTACTATTCCTTACATCTGCAGTGTGGTCGCGGAATACATTCTTTGGCTCCGTTCAATGGCCAGACAGCTTCCTGACTGCAAGCACCGAGCCACAGTTCTCCAACGCTGCCATGCAGCACAGTCGCGTACTTCGCGTGCGTTGATAGGTTGATTGCGTATTCTGATATATTCTCCGACGGTGATAGGGCCGCGGAATGCGTGGAATGGAAGTCATTCCACAATCATCCCACGCGCTGACACATATATATCCTTCTTTCCTTTCCGTCGCTTCCTGCGCACCTCCGTCCATCCTTCCCAGCCATGGTGGTGTTTGAGTTGTGTGTGAAGAAGGTGTCTCTGGTCATGATGGGAGCGGCCTCCCTGCTAGTGCGGCCTGCAGGCTTGACGAATGAAGTACCCTTTGTCCCATAGTCAAGATGCCTTTAGCGAATGATGCATGTGCAAGGTTGGAAACGTGCTGCTGCTCTCTTTTGCCACCAGTGCATGTCAAAGAAGTCAACAACCAAATCCAATGCGCCGCCAATCAAGCTAACGAAGAACAGACGACGGCCAGAGACACTACTGGGAGGAAAACGAGTACAGAAGGGCATGTTATTATTGCTATCGGTGTGCAGCTCACATGAACACAAGTGATTTCTTTGTGTTCGTCCTAGGTGGGGGCTCCGGTGGTTTTGTTCAACGGAGGCCCCCCTCTTTTATACTGAATTTAATTCCTGGATCAACAACCCTAACCTGCCCGTGGTCAATGTTGACGCATTCACGTGATTTGAGCCATGGGAGCAATACAGGCAGCATTGCGATGATTTGAAGCGCCAAAATTTGGGCCCCGAATGGTGAGCCCTGTCCCTACATGGTGGCAAAAGAGCAGAGATTACGGGATGTTCTATTGAGCGTAATAATTTCAATGTGTTGCGCCCATACGAACTGTTGTTGTCCCTACCAAAATCCACATAAATAAGTCCTACTTCCCACCTTCCTTCCACACCAACACCTATTTCGACACGCTCTTCTTTGAATCCAAAGAGCTCAAAACTATTG
>JAABUO010000738.1_pt1 | contig 53353 bp, 42 predicted proteins | sample 5559291 | NCBI WGS metagenome assembly JAABUO01 (sample SAMN10711878, study PRJNA513372) | rock metagenome | isolation source: Antarctica rocks | place: Antarctica: Victoria Land, Finger Mt sud | reverse complement strand
CACGCCGGCCACCACCCCACCCGCCCTTGCTAAACTCAAGGGAATGCTCTCCCGGCTCTACGCAAACTGGATGTTCTCCTGGGAGACCGCACTCACCACCCGCGACACCAACCGCATCGTCCGCCCCCTCGATTGGGGCTTCGACTGGCTCGGAGACCACCTCCCGTCCGCCCCGGCCGCACCCACCTCCGATCTCAACCGCATGATCGCCCTCAACGCCGATCTCGTCGAGCACGCCGACCGGTTCTTCGCCTACCAGACCCCCACCGACTTCCGCCTCGAACGCCGCCACCCCCAGCTCTTCCCCACCAACGTCCGCCCCGAGACCCTCGCCCAGGACGCCGACCTTCAGCACCAGGCCTTCTCCGGCGAGCTCGCCGAAGCCGACTTCCTCCGCTTCACCTCCCCCGTCCGCACCCCGCATCCCGAAAACGACCTCGTCAACGCCCGCTGGTACCCCGTAGACCCGGAGCCCTCAGCCCAGGGAAAGGGCCAGGCCGGCAAACCCAGGCAGGCCATCATCGTCATGCCCCAGTGGAACGCCGATGCCTTCTCCCACAACGCCCTCTGCACCCTCTTCAACCGCTTCGGCATCTCCGCCCTCCGCCTCTCCAAGCCCTACCACGACATCCGCCGGCCCGCCGAGCTCGAGCGCTCCGACTACGCCGTCAGCTCGGACATCGGTCGCACCATCGCCGCCTGCCGCCAGGCCGTTGTCGACATCCGCGCCTCCCTCGACTGGCTCGAACAGCAGGGGTACACCCAGTTCGGCGTCCTCGGCACCTCCCTCGGCTCCTGCTACGCCTTTATTGCCGCCGCCATGGACCCCCGCCTCCGCGTCTGCGCCTTCAACCACGCCTCCACCCAGTTCGGCGACGTCGTCTGGACCGGCCAGTCCACCCGCCACGTCCGCGCCGCCTTCGAGCAGGCCGGCCTCGACCAGGTCCAGGTCCGCCAGATCTTCGCCTCCATCAGCCCCCTGTCCTACATGCGGCAGTTCGCCGCCAACCCCAAACGCGTCCTCGTCGTCCACGCCACCTACGACCTCACCTTTCTCCGCCAGTTCTCCCTCGACGTCCTCAGAAACTTCGACCTCTACAACGTCGACTACGTCTCCAAAGTCCTCCCCTGCGGCCACTACACCACCGGCGAAACCCCCTACAAATACATCGACGGCTGGTACCTCGGCTCCTTCATCCACAACGCCTTCAAGCAACTAAAATCCGGCCTCTAACCACTCGGAACTAAAATAAAGCCATGCCCATCGACCTCGAAGCCACCCTGGCCCAAGCCGATCCCGAGATCGCACTCCAGATCGAAAACGAAGTCGCCCGCCAGCACGAAGGCCTCGAAATGATCGCCTCCGAAAACTTCGTCTCCCGCGCCGTCCTCGAGGCCGCCGGCACCGTCTTCACCAACAAATACGCCGAGGGCTACCCCGGAAAGCGGTACTACGGCGGCTGCGAGTTCGCCGACATCGTCGAAAACCTCGCCCGCGACCGCGCCAAAGCCCTCTTCGGCGCTGAGCACGCCAACGTTCAGCCCCACTCCGGCTCCCAGGCCAACGCCGCCGCCTTCATGACCCTCCTCGCCCCCGGCGACACCATCCTCGGCCTCGACCTCGCCCACGGCGGACACCTCACCCACGGCCACAAGCTCAACTTCTCCGGCAAGCTCTACCGCATTGTCGGCTACCAGGTCCGCAAAGATACCGAACTCATCGACTACGACGAGCTCGAAGCCATCGCAACCCGCGAAAAACCCAAACTCATCATCGGCGGCGGCTCCGCCTACCCCCGCCATTTCGACTTCCCCCGCATGCGCGCCATCGCCGACAAGGTCGGCGCCTACTTCCTCGTCGACATGGCCCACTTCGCCGGCCTCGTCGCCGGACACGCTCACCCCTCGCCCATCCCCCACGCCCACATCGTCACCACCACCACCCACAAGACCCTCCGCGGCCCCCGCTCCGGCATGATCCTCTCGGAACAGCAGTTCGCCGCCGGCATCGACCGCTCCGTCTTCCCCGGACAGCAGGGCGGACCCCTCGTCCACGTCATCGCTGCCAAGGCCGTAGCCTTCCGCGAAGCCCTCGAGCCCGGCTTCCACACCTACGCCCAGCAGATCGTCGACAATGCCAAATGCCTCGCTGCGGAGATCGCCGCCAGGGGCTATCGCATCATCTCCGGCGGCACCGACACCCACCTCCTCCTCATCGACGTCTTCGAGCGCGGCATGCTCGGCTCCGAAGCGGAACACGCTCTCCACGCGGCCGGCATCACCGTCAACAAAAACGCCATCCCCTACGACACCAACCCCCCCATGAAGCCCTCCGGCATCCGCATCGGCACCCCCGCCCTCACCACCCGCGGCATGCGCGAGCCCGAAATGCGCCAGGTCGCCGCCTGGATCACCGGCGCCCTCGACCACCGCTCCGACCCCACCCACCTCGCCCGCATCCGCGCCGAAGTCCTCGACCTCGCCAACCACTTCCCCCTCTACCCCTGGCTCCGCCCCTGACAGGTCGTTCCACGGAAGCGCACGCCCGTAGCCCGGATTCAGCCGTTGCTCACGGAGCCCTTCTGCTGGAAGGGCACGGCTTTAGCCGTGCGTAAATTGCCGATCTGAAACGGCTTCAGCCGTTGGGGTACGCCGGGACAGGGTCAGCACTCTTCCCGTCCCATCTGCACCGCCATCGCAACGTCCCAGGTATCGGGGACCGAGCAACCAGGAGCACCATCCATGACCCACAACTTCGACGCCATCATCATCGGTGCCGGCCAGGCCGGCCCACCCCTCGCCGCCCGCCTCTCCGAAGCCGGCCAGACCATCGCCCTCATCGAGCGCAAGCTCTTCGGCGGAACCTGCGTCAACACTGGTTGTATCCCCACTAAGACCCTCATCGCCAGCGCCCACACCGCCCACCTCGCCCGCCGCGCCCAGGACTTCGGCGTCCACGCCGGCCCAGTCACCGTCGACATGAAAGCCGTCAAGGCCCGCCAGGACGCGATCTCCGGCCAGTCCCGCACCTCCGTCGAGAAGTCCCTCGCCGGCCTCGACCGCTGCACCGTCTTCCGCGGCCAGGCACGCTTTGAATCCCCCACCTCCATCCGCGTCGGCCACCCCAGCGACCCCCGCGGCGATCAGGTCCTCCTCTCCGCCCCGAAGATCTTCGTCAACGTCGGCGGCCGCGCCACCGTCCCCGGCCTCCCCGGCGTCCACGACGTCCCCCTTCTCACCAACTCCACCATCCTCGATCTCGACATCCTTCCGGAGCACCTCGTCATCGTCGGCGGCAGCTACATCGGCATCGAATTCGCCCAGATGTACCGCCGCTTCGGCGCGGAGGTCACCCTCGTCGAGAAAGGCCCCCGCATCCTCGCCAAGGAAGACGAAGACACCTCCGCCGCCATCCAGCAGATCCTCGAAAAGGAAGGCATCGCCGTCCGCACCCGGTCCGAGTGCATCCACTTCAAGCCCTCCGGCGACCAAATCTCCGTCGGCGCCGACTGCGCCACCGGCGACCCCGGCCTCCTCGCCTCCCACGTCCTCCTCGCCGTCGGCCGCCGGCCCAACACCGGCGATCTCGGCCTCGACCAGGCCGGCGTCATCCTCGACAAGAAGGGCTACATCCAGGTCGACGACCAGCTCCAAACCAACGTCCCCGGCATCTGGGCCATGGGCGACTGCAACGGTCGCGGCGCCTTCACCCACACCTCCTACAACGACTTCGAGATCGTCGCCGCCAACCTCCTCGACAACGACCCCCGCCGCCTCTCCGACCGCATCACCGCCTACAACATCTACCTCGACCCGCCCCTCGGCCGCGTCGGCCTCACCGAGACCGAGGTCCGCGCATCCGGCCGCCCCGCCCTCATCGCCACCCGCCCCATGTCCAAAGTCGGCCGTGCCGTCGAGAAAGGCGAAACCCAAGGCTTCATGAAAGTTCTCGTCGACGCCGAAACAAAAATGATCCTCGGTGCCGCCATCCTGGGCGCCAGCGGCGACGAAGCCATCCACACCTTCCTCGACATCATGTACAGCAAAGCCCCCTACACCACCCTCCAGCGCGCCATGCACATCCACCCCACCGTCTCCGAACTCATCCCCACCCTCCTCGGCGACCTCAAACCCCTCACCTAAGCTTCCAGGTACGCCAAGGCTTCAGCCTCCGCTCCACACCAGCTTCCAGGTACGTCAGGATTCAGCCCCGGCTCCGCACCAGCTTCTAGGTAGGCCAAGGCTTCAGCCTTGGCATCTCACCGGGCAAGTTGAGTGGGCTTTAGCCCCTGGGGTATGCTCTCTGAGGCCGTCAGCCATGCCAACACTGCCTGATGTGTCGTGAGACCGCAACCGAACTACCTGCGCCTCGCCCTCTCTCCTATGTGCCAGACACCCCGCCACGAAACGCCGGCACCCACCTCGCCCCATCGCCCGAAATCCCGAGCGATAGAATGAACTCGTGAGCCTCACCGAACACTTCGACGTAGTCGTCGTCGGCGCCGGTCACGCCGGCTGCGAGGCCGCCGTCGCCGCCGCCCGCATGGGCCTGCGCACCGCCCTCTTTACCCTCAACCTCGACCTCATCGCCCAGATGTCCTGCAACCCCGCCATCGGCGGCATCGCCAAAGGCCACCTCGTCCGCGAGATCGACGCCCTCGGCGGCATCATGGGCGAGGTCGCCGACCAGACCGGCATCCAGTTCCGCCTCCTCAACACCTCCCGCGGTCCCGCCGTCTGGAGCCCCCGCGCCCAGTGCGACAAAGCCCTCTACCGCGTCCGCATGCGCGAACTCCTCGAGTCCGTCCCCAACCTCCACATCAAGCAGGCCGAGGTCGTCGACCTCCTCCTCGACCCCCCCGCCGAACCCTCCGGCCATCCACGCGAAGCGCCCGCCCGTCCGGCGAGCACCCATTGCCTCGGCCTCAAACTCCGCGACGGCCGCACCATCCACGCCACCGCCACCATCATCACCACCGGCACCTTCCTCAACGGCCTCATTCACTGCGGCGAGCAGCAGTACACCGCCGGCCGCTCCGGCGAGCCCGCCTCCATCCTCCTCGGCGAATCCCTCAAGGCCCTCGGCCTCCGCGGCTGCCGTCTTAAAACCGGAACCCCGCCCCGCCTCGACGGCCGCACCATCGACTGGTCCCAGTTCCCCGAGCAGCCTGGCGATAAAGACCCCACCCCCTTCAGCCTCCGCACCAGGCGCCTCCCCCTCCGCCAGATCTCCTGCCACATCGCCACCACCACCCCGGAAACCCTTCAGCTCATCCGCGACAACGTCCACCGCTCTCCCATGTACTCCGGACAGATCTCCTCCGTCGGCCCCCGCTACTGCCCCTCCATCGAAGACAAGATCGTCCGCTTCCCCGACAAGCTCTCCCACCAGTTCTTTCTCGAGCCCGAAGGCCTCAACACCCACGAGGTCTACATCAACGGCATGTCCACCTCGCTCCCCCTCGAGGTCCAGACCGCCATCGTCCACTCCATCCCCGGCCTCGACCGCGCCGAACTCCTCCGCCCCGGATACGCCATCGAGTACGACGCCATCGACGCCCGCGAGCTCGACCGCTCCCTCCAGGTCAAATCCATCCCCGGCCTCTTCCTCGCCGGCCAGATCAACGGCACCAGCGGCTACGAGGAAGCCGCCGCCCAGGGCCTCATGGCCGGCATCAACGCCGCCCTCTCCGTCCGCCGAGCCCACGGCCACCCCGACGCCGCCCCCTTCACCCTCGACCGCACCGAAGCCTACATCGGCATCCTCATCGACGACCTCATCTCCAAAGGCACCGACGAACCCTACCGCATGTTCACCTCCCGCGCCGAGTTCCGCCTCCACCTCCGCATCGACAACGCCGACCGTCGCCTCACCCCCCACGGCCGCCGCCTCGGCCTCATCGACAACTCCGCCTGGGCCGACTTCGAGGCCCGCCAGGCCCGCTCAGCCATCCTCGCCGGCCTCCTCGAAACCCACCGCCTTCGCCCCGCCGAACTCACCCCCGGCCTCGCCGGCAAGCTCCCCGGCGACACCCAGAAGCTCATCGGCATGCCCCTCGCCCAGGTCCTCCGCCGCCCCGAGCTCTCCATCGAAGACCTCGCCCCCATCCTCCGCGAACACCTCGCCGCCGCCGGCCCACTCACCCAACCCTGGCTCCAAGCCTTCGATCACCAGGACGACCAGGAAGACCCCTCCACCCCAACCTCACAGCGACGCGCCAACTGCCCCACCTGGGTCCGCAACGAGTGGAAGACCGTCGAAACCGAGATCAAGTACGCCGGCTACCTCGAGCAGCAGCGCCGCTCCATCACCAAACTCAAGGCCGCCGAGGGCACCGCCATCCCCCCCTGGTTCGACTACCGCAACATCAGCGGCCTCTCCCGCGAGATGGAACAGAAGCTCTCCCGCATCCGCCCTTCCACCCTCGGCCAGGCCAGCGGCATCCCCGGCGTCACCCCCGCCGCCGTCAGCCTCCTCCACGTCTACATCGAGATCCAGGCCCGCAAGCTCCACCTCGCCGCCTCCTGACACCCCCCTCCGCCCGTCCCTGTATCTTGGACACCAAACTCCACGTCTAATCTCCGCAGGCAAATTACCGCCCGCAGGGAGCTCCCCATGAACACCCCCACCGTCCGTCTCACCATCCTTCTGCTCCTCATCCTGGCCGGCGTCTTCGGCTGGAGAAAGATCGCCATGGCACAGGCCACCCGCAAGGAACCCATCGTCGCTCCCGCCTTTGATGAAACCCACACCTCCGCCCACACCGAGACCGCGGTCTTCGCCGGCGGCTGCTTCTGGGGCGTCCAGACCGTCTTCCAGCGCCTAAAAGGCGTCACTGCCACCACCGCCGGCTACTCCGGTGGCTCGGCCAACACCGCCACCTACAATCAGGTCTCCGGCGAAAACACCGGCCACGCCGAAGCCGTCAAAGTCGTCTTCGACCCCACCCGCATCTCCTACGGCACCCTCCTCCGCATCTTCTTCTCCGTCATCCACGACCCCACGCAGCTCAACCGCCAGGGCCCCGACGTCGGCTCCTCCTACCGCTCCGTCATCTTCTTCAGCTCGCCCGAGCAGGAGCGCATCGCCCGCGCCTACATCGCCCAGCTCGACGCCGCCCACACCTTCCCCGCCAGAATCGTCACCGAGGTTACCCCGCTCAAAGCCTTCTACGACGGCGAGCGGTACCACCAGGACTACGCCGAGAAGAACCCCGACAACCCCTACATCCAGATCTGCGACGTCCCCAAAACCGCCGCCCTCAAAGCCCAGTTCCCCGAGCTCTTCCAGGACTACCACCCAGCCCAGTAGCCACCCAACATCTCCAAAGCCTCTCGCATCACCCGGAGGCGTGCCGTCCAGCGTCCTCGCCTCCGGCGACCAATCCCCACCCCTCCTTCGCACGCACTCTGCGTCCTCCGCCGAAACCCTCGTCGCCGCCCTAGTTCACAATCTCTCCCATAGCCTCATCCGTCTCCGAGTCCATCTCCGTCTCAAAACCCTGCCGCAGCCGCTCCAGGAAATCCTCCCCATCCAGATCCTTGTCCTCCAGCGTGTGCGCCTTCACAATGTGCTTCGCCAGGTCCGCCAGCATCACCCCCCAGTACGCCGGGTCCTCCCACACCCCGCTCCGCAGACTCACATGCTGCCCCTGCTCCGCGATCCACACCCGGATCAGCTCAAACGACCTCTTGTCCTTTTGCGCCACCGGAGGCACATCCAAAAACTTCTGCTCTGCCATCGCAACCTCCCCCTCATGCTCGACCCGAACCGCACTGCCCATCCTAATCCGTACCTCCACGCACCACCCTGCCGTCCGCCCCGTTTTCCGCAAACTCCACAATCGCACGGTCTAAGCTGGAGGTTCATCCATGGCCTCCATCGTCCAACTCAGCTCGCCCCCCGACGGTCTGCCCTCCTCCCTCCATAACGAGGTCGCTATCCTCGGTGCCATGCTCCTCGATGCCGTCGCCATCTCCGACGCCACCGCCAAGCTCCGCTCCGACGACTTCGCCCTCGACTCCCATCGCAGGATCTACCAGTCCATGCTCGACCTCGCCGCCGTTGGGCACGCCGTCGACTACCTCACCGTCATGGACGCCCTCTCCAAGAAGAAGGAGCTCGACTCCATCGGCGGCGCCTCCTACCTCGCCTACCTCTCCGAGGGCATCCCCAGAAACCTCAACATCGAGAGCTACGTCCGCATCGTCAAGGACAAAAGCCTCCTCCGCCAGCTCATGGCCATCTTCAACGAGGGCGCCAGCCGAGCCTCCGATCAGTCCGAGCAAGCCACCGACGTCCTCGGCGACGTCGAAGCCCGCCTCGCCGAGGTCGCCGACTCCGCCATCCAGCGCGGCTTCTCCGGCATCGGCGAAATCGTCGCCAACTCCTTCGGCTCCATCGACGCCCTCTACGAGCAGGGACGCGAGATCACCGGGCTCGCCACCCACTACATCGACTTCGATCGCATGACCTCCGGCCTCCAGGACTCCGAGCTCATCATCATCGCCGCCCGCCCCTCCATGGGCAAAACCGCCTGGGCCATCAACATCGCCCAGAACGCCGCCGTCCGCGATGGCAAGGTCGTCGCCGTCTTCTCGCTCGAAATGTCCAAGGAGTCCCTCCTCCGCCGTATGCTCGCCTCCGAAGCCATGGTCAACTCCCGCAAGATTCAGACCGGCTTCCTCCCCCGCGAAGACAAGGGCAAGCTCCTCTCCGCGCTCGAACGCCTCATGGAATCCAAGATGTTCATCGACGACACCCCCGGCATCACCCTCGCCGAGATGCGCGCCAAGGCCCGCCGCCTCCGTCAAGGGGAGGGCCGCCTCGACCTCATCGTCATCGATTACCTCCAGCTCATGTCCGGCACCGCCGGCCCCGGCAAACGCGGCTTCGAAAATCGCAACCAGGAGGTCTCCGCCGTCTCCCGCGGCCTCAAAGCCCTCGCCAAGGAGCTCCGCGTCCCCGTCGTCGCCCTCTCCCAGCTCTCCCGAGGCTCTGAACAACGCACCGGCGACAAAAAACCCCTGCTCTCCGACCTCCGCGAGTCCGGCTCCATCGAGCAGGACGCCGACGTCGTCTGCTTCATCCACCGCGAAGAATACTACGACCGCGACAACGAAGACCTCAAAGGCAAAGCCGAGATCATCGTCGCCAAACAGCGCAACGGTCCCACCGGCACCATCCAGCTCGCCTACCTCTCCGACTACACCCGCTTCGAAAACCTCGCCGCCGAAAGCAGCAGCTCCGACCCCTACTAGCCTCCAGAGCTTCCAGTCCCAGCCAGCTTCCTGGTTGCTATCCAGCTTCCAGTCACCAGCGAGCCTCCGCTCCCAAGCCAGCCTCCGGTTGCTAGCGAGCTTCCAGTCCCCAAGCCAGCTCCGGTCTGGACGAACTCGATCTATGGCGAGCTTCCGCCACCTTTGCCAGAGCAGCTTCCCTACTCCCGATGCACGCACAAAGACCAGGGCCAACGGCCCGACCCCATAACAGCCTGGGGCGAAGCCCCAGGTCCCTCCACCACCTCGCAGCCAGAGGGCTGAAGGCCCGACCCATACGCCTCCATTCCCTCCGTCAGCAAGGCCCAACTCAAACCCTCCCGCTGTCAACCCGGCCCACACGCAAGCCAAACAAATAAGAACACTTACCCGTGACGCAAAACACCTCGGAGATCCGTAAACTGAATACAGGGGGAGATTCCAGTCGCACTGGGTACCAGCCGGGGCCGAAGCCCAAGGTTTAGACCAGATCAGAGCACTAAAGCACCGGCCCACGCGCCTAGCACGCTAACCTCAATAGAACGAAGACTTTACCCATAAACCTCATTGATAGAAGACTTTACCGCCGCACATATTTGCAACTGTAGCAAACAGAAGACTTAGCACACGGGTACCCCCGGGGGGGTCCCCCTACCGCGTCCCAGCCATCCAGTCGAGCGACCGGCCCGCGCTCGCCGGCATCGACACCACCTTGCCGCCAGTCGTCTTCAGCAGGTTCGTCGGCCACAGCGGATCCGCCGCCGCCACCGCCGGCAGATCCACATCCGCGATCTTCGTCCCGACACTCGTATCCAGCGTGTCGATAAACCTGTTCGCCACCACCGCGTACCCCGTGTTGGTCGGGTGAATCCCGTCGAGCGAAAAGAAGCCGCCCAGAAATCTCGCCGTCCCCGTGTACCCGTTGATCGCCAGGCCCGCCGTGGTGATCTGCCCAAACAACGCATTGATGTCCACCAGCGTCGCTCCCGCCGCCTGCGCCTGCTGCGCAATCACCTGGTTGAACGCCTTGACCTGCGTCTGGACGGCAACCGTCTCAGCCGCCGTCAGGACACCCGCGTCCGAGATCGGACCCTTCTTCTTCCCACCCAGGATCAACGGGATCTCGGAGAGCCCCTCCGGCGTCACCAGATCCCCCGTCGTGATCCCCAGCAGGCCGCTCAGCACCGCCGCCGGGACTCCCGTCCCGGCACTGTACTGCGCCAGGATCCCCGGCGCGGGCTGCAGGTACGGCACCGCCGTCACATCAGGAATGTTCGCAATCACCAGATGCGCGCTCGTCTGCGTCGTCAGCGCCTGCATCAGCGCCTGGTACTGCGCAGTGAAATCGGCCACGCTCGTCATCGTGGCAGGACTTCCGGTCAGGTCCGCAATCAATGCGTCGTTGTTGCCGATCCACAGAAAGATCGTCGTCGGATTGGCCTTGATGGCAAACGTCGCCTGGCTGTACGCCTGTCCATAACCCAGCCCCGGAAAGCCCAGCACCAGCTGGTTGATCTGCTGCTGCCCCGGTGCCGGCGAGGCCAGTGGAACCGTATTCAGCACATCGGTCAACAGGGCTCCCGGAACCGCGAGATCGGTCGCCTGCACCGAGAAGTTGTCCCGCCCCGAGCTCGTTCCAGGCGAGCTCACAATCACCGGCGGCGGCCCGGCGCTCACCAGTTGCAGCACACCCGGCGCCCCAGGCGGAGCGATCAGCGGCAGAATAACGTTGAAGTTTGCCTGCGCCGCCACCAGCGGCGCCCATCCATGCACCTGCTGCGTATCGAGCAGAGATCCGCTCTGGTAGCCCGCCGTCAGCGAGTCGCCCAGAAAAACCGTCGTCGTGAAATTCCCCGCGTTCTTCGCCTGCGCAGCCTGGTTCGATGCAAGCGGGTTTGAACTTCCGCTGTAACACCCGCTCAAGCCAAGCACGCCTGACAATCCCACTGCGGCGCCCAACACAAGCCGCGACAATCTCCGAGCTGAATCAGCATTCCATCTCATGGCAATCACAGACCTCAGGGCAACGGTCTGGCCACCGTGCACCGTCGCCCTTGTATCACACCCGCCCCCTCAAAGGGAACGGCACACCCCCTCATACCTCGCTCACTCTCGGACGGTACGATAAGACCCAGTATGGAGAGCAGGAAAACCTGGCTGGAGATCTCGGAGCAGCGTCTCCGCCACAACTACCGCGTCCTTGCGGCAGCAGCATCCGCCGGCGGCCGGGAGACCACAATCCTCGCGGTCATCAAGGCCAACGCCTACGGTCACGGCGCCACTCTCTGCGCTCAGGTCCTCGCCGCCGAGGGCGCACCTTGGCTCGGCATCACGGATGCTGAGGAGGGCGCGCAGGTGCGCCGCTCTCTCGACCTCAACCCGCCTTCGCGCATGGCCCAGCCGCGCATCCTGGTCATGACCGGTCTGCTGCCTTCGGACGCCGACCAGATAGTGGAGAGCAAGCTCACCCCCGTCCTCTGGACCGAAATCCAACTCACCGCACTCGGCCAAGCCGCTCGCGCCGACTTCGCCCGCGGGGATGGTCCTTTCCCCATCCACCTCGAGATCGACACAGGCATGTCGCGCCAAGGCGCCCCGCCCGGAGCTCCCCTCGATCTTTTTCTCGATCGGCTCCTCGCGTACCCCGAACTCCATCTGGAAGGCGTCCTGACGCACTTCGCGTCGGCGGAGATCGCTTACGCCACGATCACGGATCATCAGCGCACGCGCTTCGAGGCTGCGCTCCACCAGATCGCGGCAAGAGGTTTCGCTCCAGAGTGGATCCACGCGGGAAACTCCTCCACCGTCGATGAGGCAAGCTGTATGCCTTGGCTGCAGGAGATCGCAAACCGTTATGGCGCACGCTCGCTGGCTCGTCCTGGACTCGCTCTATACGGTTACGCGCTACCGATCCAAGGTGGACCAAATCTCCTCCGGCACGACCTGAAACCTGTGCTTACGTGGAAGTGCCGCATCCTCGCCTTCCTGGAGATACCCGCCGGCGCAACTATCGGCTACAACGCCACCTTTACAACGCGACGTCCTATGCGCCTCGCCCTTCTTCCCGTCGGCTACGCCGACGGTCTCCGCCGAGAGCTCTCTGCGACCAACTCGCGGTCTGGTGGTTGGGTCACCCTTCGCGGGAAATCGGTCGCCATCGTTGGCCGCATCTCCATGAATCTGACTACCGTCGATGTCACTGCGATTGAGGACGCAACGATTGAGGACGAAATCACTCTGCTCGGCGACGGCATCACGGCAGATGACCATGCCCTTCTGGCCGGTGCCATCCCCTATGAGATCCTGTGCGGGTTGCGCTTCCATCCCAAGCTGACCCATAGCGCATTTGCGCCCCCCCACGACCGACCGATACCATCAGGACAGAATTGAGGCCATTGCATGGAAGCCAACACCCCCCTGGGCGCACGCCGTCCGGAAGATATCGCGCTTGATCTCCTGAAGTTCATCGCATCCGCGGCTCATATCGGCAGCAAAGCCACCGGCTCGACAGGTTTTGGTGCCACTTCCTCCAGCAAGCCGGAAGATCAGGTCACTCAGCTTTTGGAGCTGTATGCCCGCTGCAGACAAGCCGTCGAAGGCCCGTCGACACCATCCTCACAGAACTCGTCCAAGTAGTGTCGACCTCTCGCCAGCCCCTTCGCATATTCGTCGTTGGTGCAGGAGTGTTTGGGAGGAATCATCTAAGAGTCTACCGTGAGCTAGAGGCGGCTGGTCTTCCCGTTGAGCTCGCCGCCATCGTTGACCCAAACGAAAGCGCACTGAGTCAGGCATCAAATGCCTTTGGCGTGCATGGTTTCCCATCAGTCGCGGCAGCGCTTCAGGCCGTCGCAGCGCCGGATGCGGCTTCGATCTGCGTACCGACCCAGCACCACGCCACGGCGGCTGAGCTTCTGCTCTCTAAGGGCGTTCACTGTTTGATCGAGAAGCCTCTGGCCGAGTCGATGGAGCAGGCAGACCGAATTCTCAGAACAGCCCGTGCTCATCGAACGATCGTGCAGGCAGGGCACCTGGAGCGCTTCAATCCAGCCGTTACCGCCGTTCGACCTTTCCTCAATAGGCCAATGTTCTTCGAGGCTCACCGCCTCAGCGTGTTCACGCCACGGTCACTCGATGTAGATGTCGTCCTGGATCTCATGATTCACGATCTGGATATCGTTCTCAGCTTTGTGGACTCATCCGTGCGTGAGATCCGCGCCGTTGGACTTCCTGTTCTGTCGCGCAAGGTCGATATCGCAAACGTTCGCGTGGAGTTTGAGAATGGCTGTATCGCAAACTTCACCGCCAGCCGCGTCAGCACGGAACGCGTCCGAAAGCTGCGATTTTTCCAACCGCATCAGTACCTTTCGCTCGACTTCGCCAGGCAGGATCTGATGCTAATCGATGTCACTACGGCTGCGGGAGTGGATCCCGCTCAACTCGCGGCCTTAGGTCAAACTCTCGAAGGAGGCACGCATCCAAGTCCCGGGCTCGCCCTGACGAAGGTGGACGTTATTTCGGGAGAGCCCCTGCGGCTGGAGATCGAGTCGTTCCTGAACGCAGTCCGTTCCGGAGATGCTCCGATCGTCTCCGGAGAAGACGGGCGACGTTCGCTGGTTCTTGCTCTTTCGATCAACGAAGCGATTCGCGCACACGCAAATCGAGCCGGACTCCTGATCTAAGCGGCACGCTACTTCACGTGCTGCACAGGAATGTTGTCGGGAAGCTTCAGTTCGAACTGGTCATCCTCGAGCTTTTCGTTGAAAGCTACCTTCGTCACGGTCAGCGTTAGGCTGTACTCGTCCAGTGGACGGGTGATCACGATCACGGAGGGAAAGTCGATCTGCCCATACTTTTGATAGCCAGAATAGATCGCCCGCGTCGCCACGTGTCCCGAGGCGTCGTAGATGTCCTGCTGATAGGGGAGCAGGTTCGCTCGACTTACATGTACGACGCGCTGGGCGTGCACTGTTTGCCCTTGCGGTGGTTCCAGTATCTCCAGGTCGTAGTCCGGCTCTTCAACCAGGTCCTTTTTCTTGTCTGTGGACTCGAGAACCCGCACGTCCTGTGTCAGTGACACGACCTGATCTTTACCGAGCTTTTTGACCAGTAGAGAGTCAAAGAAGACGAAAGGCCGAAGGTTTTCAAGTCCGTTCTTGGAAGGCTCTGTCACCTCATCCGCTCCTACCACCGCCCGAGCCTTCGGGGCTGCGATCAGCAGCTTGAAGCTCTTGCCGTCGCTTACCATGTCGAGGGCCTTGCTTCCGATGAGAGGAAGCAAGAGCAGGACACGCAGCTCTCCAGGCTTTCTGAGAAAGATATAGCCGCGTAAGCTACTGTGCTCTTTCACCTGACCTGTTCGCGCTCCACCGGTACTTGCCGCGATCTCGACTGTGGCCTTCAATGTCTGAATCGCGTCATCCTGAGCATTCATACGCGTCAGCAACTGCTCAAGCGTCGCGTTTTGCACGACCATCGCCGGCCGCGTCTTGCGCACTGTATGGGTATGCGTCAAACATCCAGTCAGCACCGGAGACAAAAGAAGAGCCAAAAAGGACGGAAATTTCCTCATAAACACGAGCAGCCAGTATATCTTTCCGCCCCTTACGAAGGCTCCTGTTTGAAGGTCACGCGATGCTGACTTTCAAAGCCGTTTAGATGTCGAACGATCCAGAACGGCTCGAAAGTACAGGTTTAGCAAAAGGTACAGCGTTTCATCGGCCTTGCGCCTGTCGATACGCTGCGACATTGCCCGCATGCTCGTCCAAGGTCTTTGCGAAACGGCTGTGACCCGCTGCGTCACTCACAAAGTAAACATAGTCCGTCTTCGCCGGCGCAAGTGCCGCCCGGAGCGAGGCCACACCAGGGTTGCAAATAGGCCCGGGAGGCAGGCCCGAGTGAATATAAGTGTTGTAAGGCGAATCGAAATGCAGATCTGAGGCGTAGATAGTCCCGCGGTATCGCCCAGAGACCAGGGCTGCGTAGATCACCGCAGGATCAGTCTGGAGCGGCATTCCTCTTCGTAAACGAGTCACGAAGACACCTGAGACTAGCGGACGCTCCGGATCCTGCGCCACCTCCTTTTCAATCAGCGATGCCATGGTCACGACTGCCTTCCAATCGATATGGCTGTCCACCGCACCATTTACGGTCGGATAGGGCACCCAGGCCGTCGTCTCCGGCCGTAGCTGATCGACTACGTGCTCCCAACGCCTCACCATGGCTGCTAGCATCATCTCCGGCGTGGCATGGCGACCAAATCGGTATGTGTCCGGAAAGAGAAATCCCTCTAGCGACGTTGCCCCGGGACTCCGGTTGTGGATCATGCCCGCGTTTGTACGCTCAGCAGCCAGGAAGACGTCACGCCTCCCAAGGTCCGCTTGCTCTACTGCGTAGGCGATGTCGAAGATATTGTACCCCGGTGGGATCACCAAAGTCCGGGTATAAACATCTCCACGCGCCAACCTGGCGTAAACCTCAGCCATGCGCACCGGATTGTCAAACCTGTACTCTCCCGCACGTAACCGCCCGCCCTTGATCAGGTGCAGAAGGTCGAACGCATAGCGGTTCCGGACGGCGCCATGCTCCTCCAGCAGAGCTGCAATTCTGGGGGTTCCTGTCCCACTGGGAATATCGACAAATGTCTCGGACTTCGGGCCGTAAGGGACCAGAACAAGGTACCCGGCGGCTACAGCCAGCAACAACGATATCGCCAGCAAGAATCGAAGCACTCTCAAAGCTATCTCCAGCCCCGGCCTGCGGGAACACTCCATTCTAAGTGTCAACGCGCGAACTATCTCGATCAAACGACTCGTTCCGGTAAACTACATGGGTGGACAGTCCACCACACCTCGACGTAGAAGGAAACGACAAGACCGTAAAGTCAGAGCTCGCTCAATCCGCAGACCGGGCTCTTGCCCTCGACGTCGGTGATCGTCGCATCGGTCTCGCTCTCTCCGACCCACTCGGCCACACAGCGCAGCCGCTCTTCACCCTTTATCGCACCAACTTGCGTGCCGACCTGAAGAACATCGCTCGCGTTATTCGCAAGTATGCTGTCCACGACCTGATCGTCGGCCTGCCGCTCCACACGTCCGGAGCGCTTAGTCCACAAGCGCTCAAGAGCCATAGTTTGGCCGAAGCTCTTCGGGAACGGCATCCCAGCGTCCGCGTCCATCTGCTTGACGAGCGTCTCACCACCACGGAGGCCCACAGTCTTCTTGACCGCTCCCGTGTCTCTCGCCAAGGCAAAACGAGCCGCCAAAAGCGTACCGCGATCATCGATCAGGTCGCTGCCGTACTGCTTCTTGACGCCTTCCTCAGCAAGGCTTCGCCGCGCCTGCTTCCGCCGCCACCAGACCTCTGACCCGTATCTCGCACCATCACCTCCCAGGGCTACGCCCCGGGCCGGTCCTTGGCTATATAGGTTCACCGTATAATCTTGCTTTCACTCCCAACGCCGTCGCGGTCGTCCGCGCATCCGTCGGCAGAGCAAAGAGTCCCATGCCCGAGCACATCAAGAAGAAGCTTCAGGAACAGATCACCCAGCTCGAGTACGAGCTCACAACCGAACTTCCCGCTGAGATTAAGAAGGCCGTCGCTCTCGGTGACCTCTCTGAAAACGCTGAGTATCACTCGGCCAAACAGCGACAGGAGTTCGTCAACGCCCGACTCGGCCAGCTCAAGAGGCGCATGGGCGAGCTGGCCATGGTGAATCTGGCGAATATTCCGCATAAAAAGGTGGGCTTCGGCTCTACCGTGGTCGTGTTTGACTCGACAAAGAACGAGGAGATCACGTACAAACTCGTCACCAGCGAGGAGTCTGATGTGGCAAAGGGTCTTATCTCAACCACGTCTCCCATCGGTCGATCACTCGTCGGCAAGGAGCTCGGCGACGTGGCGACTGTTGTCACACCGAACGGCAAACGCGAGCTCGAAGTTCTCAAGCTGGCGACCATTCACGACGCTGAGGAGTAGCCACACTGACGTCCTCGTCACGTAAATACTGAAAGGACCCCATGCGACCTAAACGCCAACTCTCACATTAAAACCCAGAGACAACCTTCTTGGATATGCTCCGGTTGGCTGCTGCGCTAGACTAATGTTTTCGTATCGAGATGACTTGGACAAGCGCATTCGGAAGAGGCAGCGGTTGGCTGCTGCAGAAGATCGTCAACGGTCTCGCGCTTTCGCGCATCTCTCCAAACACGCTTACCTTCATTGGACTGCTCATCAACATCGTCGCGGCAATCTTCTTTGGCTTTGCTCGCGCATCCAATGTTGATCGCATGTTCGTTTACGCGGGTCTTGTGATCATCGGCGCTGGCATCTTCGATATGGTTGACGGTCGCGTCGCCCGGCAAACCAATCAGGTGTCCGTCTTCGGCGCCTTCTTCGACTCTGTCATCGACCGCTACTCCGACGTCACTCTTTTTTTCGGTCTACTCGTCTTCTACGCGCGCGGCAATCGCTTCTTTTATGTCGTGCTCGTCGCCTTTGTCATGACCGCTTCACTCATGGTTAGTTATACGCGAGCCCGCGCAGAGGCTCTCATCGGGTCCTGCAAAGTCGGCTTCATGGAACGTCCGGAACGCATTGTCCTAGTCATTCTTGGTGCACTCTTCAATCGATGGGGTGTGATGGCGCCAGCTCTCTGGGTCTTGGCCGTCTTCTCAACCATCACGATTATTCACCGTATCCGATACACCTATTTGGAAACGGAGCGGCGCAAAGGCTTCCTAAAGCTTTCACTTCAACAAGAGAAAGCGGCTAAGCTGTAATGCTAGGTTTTTCAGAAGGAACATGCGCTCACATCCGCTTCATTTGATATCAGGAAGTAACTTTTGCTCCGTGAGCCCGGCCACACTCGGGTGGTAACCTGCCTCACTGCACAAAGAAGAGCTCAGCACAGAGGTGCAATGCCCTCCTCTTACCTGCTCAGTATATGATCCGCTAACACTATCGTGGTTTCGTATACTGACCATGCCGGTACAGAAGAGTTCCTTGTGCAAGCCATGCTTTCTTCACCCCCCTACTCGCTAAAACTATCATCCGCGATCACAGCCTCTCCCCACTTTCAGATCGTCGAGGGGCGAGATCCTATTCTGCTCTTGAGCGGAACCTTGATCCGTCTTGCTGCGGCATGTAACCAGCCTGGCGCCATGCAGGATCTGGCTTACTTCCTCTCCAAACCGGGCTTGCTCAGGCGGGTACCTCATCTGATGTTGTTCTTCCAGGGGCGACAGGTTCCGCTTGACCAGCTCACCGAAGAACATCTACTTGGAGCGCTTCTGCTATATGACAACCGTATGATCGGCTGCAGTACCCGTGTTTTCACTACAAACGATCGTTCCGGCCGGAATACGTTGTTGGCTCCCGCCGCACAGAGATCGGCGCTTGCTGAGTTCGCCGCACGCGTCCTGATCGATCGTGGAGCTCATGTCGTCATGATCTCTTATCGTGACGAGGCCTCACCGGGCGAGAGCGATACGTGGACGCCTCCAGTATCTTCTCGTTTTAAACAGATCTCCTCCCGTTGGGCAAGGCGCGAGCGCGAAATACCTGACTATCTGCGTCTCGAGAGTACCTTTGAAGCGACGCTCGCTCTGATCGGCAAGCGCACACGCAACCACCTGCGCTATTATCGTCGCCGTGCGGAGAAGGAGCTGGGTTGTACCTTCTTCCCGTCCGTGGAGATGGGCAGGGCGGAGTTCCTCGCCTACAATCGCGCTTGCATGTATGCGGTGCCGGATAAAGTGGCGGCGTGGCGCTACGATGTTCATAAGGAGCTCTCTTGTCCACTGCTGATGGGCATTGCTCACCAGGATGGCCGATGGTTGAGTATCGTCGGAGGAAGGCGCTTCAACTCAAACTCAGAGATCCTGTGGCAGATGAACCTAGACGGGCTTCCACTCTTCTCTCTGAGTCTGGTCATGCGCTCGTTCTTCATGGAACACGAGATCGCCCAGGGGTCACTCCGATTTTACCTCGAGGGGGGGAGCTCGCACCCCATCCGCAACTCGTTCGTGACGGAGAAGCTGATTGACCTCGCCGTCCTTCGCCGGTCGCCTGCCGCGCTCGTCACCAGGAAGCTTGCCAAACACGTGGTTCCGAGCGACAACGAACTTGCACAAATCTTCTCGGACTCGGAATTAACGTGGAGGTCGGCTGCGAACTCTCGAACGTCGGCACCTGTCCGCATCTCCTAACCTTCACCGGACATCGAGAGCTGCGATACTTTCTCGTACCAGTATCCCTTGTCTTTGAAGACCGCGTTCAGGTAGGTTCCCTTCGACTCCGCCGCACGGAAAGCCTCCCACTCCTCTGGTGGAACGTCGAAGTAGCGGTACTTGCCCCGCCCGCCCCGATAGACGATCAGCAACACCCGCTGCTCCGCCTGATACCGCATGGTCGCGATCACGCTTGAGGGCACGGTGGCCTCCTCGTCTCGATCTCTCGTAGACTTGAGATGCCATGAGCGTCCTTCCAACCCTCCTGATCCATGGCGGTGCCTGGGCCATGCCCGACAACGCCATAGTCGCCCACGAGCGCGGTATCGCTGCCGCCCTTCACGCCGGCTATGCAGCGCTGGATCGAGGCGCCTCTTCCGTAGACGCCGTGCAAGCCGCCGTAACCGCGATGGAAGACGATGACACTTTTGACGCCGGCCGAGGCTCTTTCCTTACGCGGGACGGACGTGTCCAGATGGATGCTCTCCTGATGAACGGCCAAAACCTCCGTACGGGAGGCGTGGCCTGCGTGGAGCGGATTCGCAACCCGATCGCCGCTGCCCGACTCGTCCTGGATCACTCACCCCATGTCTACTTCGTCGGAATTGGCGCCGAAAGGTTCGCGCGCCAGCATGGCATGCAGTTGGTCGAGAACAGTGAACTCATTATCGCGAGAGAGCGCGATCGCCTCATGGCGTTTCAGAAGGCTGAGATCCAAGGAGCCTCCGATACGACCTTCTCCGGTGTTTCCGAGTTCACGGCCTCTGCCGCCACGGAGATCTCGCACGACACCGTGGGGGCGGTGGCCATGGATCGGTACGGCAACCTCGCCGCTGCAACCAGCACCGGCGGAACACTCTCCAAAGCTCCCGGTCGTGTGGGCGACTCGTCGCTAATTGGTTGCGGCTGCTACGCCGACAACCAATCGGCTGCCGTTTCGCTCACGGGTTGGGGAGAGCCCATCATGAAGCTCGTCCTTGGCAAGTGGGCGGTCGACCGAGTGGCTGGGGGCAGCACGCCGCAGCAGGCCGCCACGGACGCAATAGGCTACCTCCAAACCCGCCTCGGCGGCCATGGCGGCATCATCCTCATCGGTCCTGACGGCCAACTGGGGCTCGCTCACAATACGCCTCGTATGGCCTGGGGCATCCACGATAGGAACGGACCGCGGCTTGGGGTCACGCGAAACGGATAGACGACGCATCCTATCCGCAGCAGATGAGTGAGTCCCTCTTTCCAGACGCGCACGTCCCACCTCCCCCGGCGCCGGTGGATTCCGATCGCCTGCCCCTCATCCACCGCCTTCTGCTTGGCTATTACGGTCAATGCAAGCCGCGGGTACCCTGGAACCCACTAAGGCAGTTCGTGTACTCGCTTTTGAGTGCGCGGACGAAGACAGCCGCCTCAGACCAGGTGATGCGCGACCTTGAAGCTCGCTTCGGACCTGATTGGGCGTCTGTGCGGGATGCGCCGTTGGCAGAGATTGAAGTTGCGGTGCAGGCCGTCACCTTCCCAGAGATCAAGGCGCCGCGCCTGAAACTCGCGCTCGAGCAGATCACGGCGCGCTACGGCTCACTCACTCTAGACTTTCTCGCTAGCTACCGTACCGAGAAGATACGAGCATGGCTCGAGAGCTTCGAAGGCGTTGGACCGCAGGTCTCCGCTGCGGTTGTTAATTTCTCAACCCTGCGCCGCCGAGCTATCGTTCTCGACGGAAATCACCTGCGCGTCGTTCAACGCCTTGGCCTCACTGCCCGCGGAGATCCACGCCGAACAGAAGAGCTGCTGATGCGTATGGTTCCAGAAACCTGGACTGCCGAGATGCTCGACGAGCATCATTCGCTATCCAAAATTCACGGCCAGACGCTCTGCACACTCACCGATCCAGAATGTGCCAGCTGCCCCTTGCTGCGTGTGTGCCGGTATGGCCAGGGCAATATCCGACCCGCGCCAGCGGTTCCGGAATCTGGCGGCTAACGGACAAAGATGCTTTCCTCGAACCTCTCCAGTAACTCCGCGACGTCGGTGTAGACCTCGACACACCCGGCTTCGAGGAGTTCTTCCTTGGTCCACCCCCCTGTAGTCACTCCAACCGTCGAGATGCCTGCCTTCCCCGCCGCCTCTGCATCGTAAGGGGTATCGCCCAACGCGAGGACCTTGCTTGGAGACAAGCCAAGCTTCTTGAGCGTCGCTTCAAAGATGTCCGGGTAAGGCTTTGCGCGCTCTGTTTCATCTGCCGATGAGCTCTCTTCGATCAAGTCTTCCATGTGCGCGAGCCTCTTGTAGACAACAAGCTGATCCTGATCCGCAGATGTGGCCAGAGAAAGACGAATATTCGCCTGCCGCAATCGAAGCAGAAACTCCCGCACCTTTGGCAAGGCCTGCACCTGGTCCATGTAGTCCTGTTGAAAGATGAACTTGCGGTACGTCTTCAACGGCTCTTCCACGGCTGATTTACGCCACCACGGGACAAAGACCGGGATCAACTCGTCGCCGCCTTTCCCGATCTGCCGACGAATCTCCTCCAAGTCGACATCCATGCCAATCCCCGCAAACGCATCCCGCCACGCTGCTGCGTGAAGCCAGTTGCTCTGTACCAGGGTTCCATCGATATCGCACAACACAGCTTCAATCACGCTTAACCTCATGGTTGGCCTTCGCCGATCGGGGCCTATGGTGTGAGATGCGGCTCACTGCAAGACGCCGGCCAATTTTGTCGGACAGAGCTGTATTGAATCCTCTTGCACACTGAAGACCCGTTCATGTAGAACGGCCCGTTGGCAAAGTTAGGCAAGCATCCGCTGCAAGTCGTGCATCGGCTGCCCATCGCACTGGAGTTCCCTTTGATGTTTACCCGCAGACCATGGCTTTTCCCTGTGTCGTTCGCTCTCTTTCTGCTCACGATCCTTGCCTCAGGGCAGAACATCTCCACGGCCCAGCTCAACGGAGTCGTGCGCGACCCGCAGGGTGCCGTCATTCCGAACGCCATGATCATGATCACCGATGCTTCCAAGGGCTTCTACCGTACTGCGACAACGGACGGTCAAGGCAACTACCAGCTGCTGCTCCTGCCTCCCGGCTCGTACACCGTAACGGCCAGCTCCCCGGGGTTTAGCAAGCTCGTTGAGCAAAACGTTGTTCTCACCACCGGCCAGGAGGCAGAACTACCCTTGGCCCTCACCATTGGTGGAAGTGAGACGGTCACCGTTACCTCCGGCGCAGACATCATCGAAATCCAGCGCAGCTCGCAGTCAACTACCGTCGACCAGCTCCGTATTACCAACCTGCCCACCAACGGGCGCAACTACATCAACTTCACCCTCACGAACTCGCAAATAGCACGCGATGCCGCGCCGTCTGTTGGAGCCATCCCTACCAGCGGCCTGAACTTCGGTGGGGTTCGCGCCCGCTCCAACTCGATCAACATCGATGGTGCCGACGCCGGTGATTACATCTCCGGCGGGACCCGCGCAACTGTCTCGCAAGATGCCGTCCAGGAGTTCCAGATCATCACCAATGGCTTCGACGCTGAGTACGGCCGAGCCTCAGGCGGTGTCGTCAACATTGTCACCAAATCCGGCAGCAACCAGACACATGCCAGTGCCTTCGGCTTTCTCCGCAATCGGTACATTCAGGCAACCAACCCTTTCTCAACCGTGTATCAGCCCGCTTACACCCGCGTCCAGGCCGGCTTCACCGTGGGCGGCGCTATCTTCCCCAACAAGACCTTCTACTTCTTCGCTGCCGAACTCACCCGCAGACAGGAAACCGGCTTCTCCGTCATTGGTCGCGGTAACTTCGGTCTCAGTAACATCGACGTGAGCAGGTTCTACGGTGCTCCGGCCGGCGCGCTCAACGTGCTGGGCACGCCCCTGCAGGCAGCCTTTCTTGCCGTTGTCCCCGCGACGACTCCAGGCATACAGCGATACGTCGCGCTTGTTGGCTCCAGCTCCGCTCTGGCAACCACTGGCAAGAACCCTGCATTCCTCGCCGGAGCCATCGGTCCAAGCAACTTCGTCACCTCCGGAATCCAGACGCCCGCCTCCTTCCAGCCCCTTAACGCACTGACCGGCAACTTTCCGATCTCCGAAAAGACCGAGGTCTACTCCCTTCGCTTTGATCACAAGCTGACGACGAATCAGCAATTGCTTGTACGAGGGAACGTCAGTCCCAGCAACATCACCGGCATCCAGGAATCCGCCGCGAACCAGAACATCGGCGAGAACTCCTTCTCACGAACCGCTATTCAGACCTTCCACGACTTCGGAATCCTCGGCCAGCACACGTTCCTGGTCGGCTCTAACAAGGTCAACGAGCTCCGTATCCAGTTCTCCCGACATCCCATCCGCTTCGCTCCACAAAGCACCTCGACTGCCGTCAATATCCCCGGCTTCGCCTACTTCGGTAAGACTCCTTTTTCCACTGTCGATCGCGTCGAGGATCAGACCCAGCTCCAGGACAACTTCACCTACACGCGTGCTGGCCATACCGCGAAAGGTGGCATCGATCTTCGCTACATCCCGATCAACCTAAAGCAGGGCCAGCTCTACGGCGCGGGCGATTACACCTTCTCCGCCCTCAATGCGACCGACATCAGCCCACAGCTCGCCGGCCTCCCCGGCTTCTCTCCTACCAGGCATACGGTCTCGGCATACCGCAGTCCTTCGTTCAGGGCATCGGCATCACCGGGTACCGGTATTCTCTTAGAACGCTTGGCGCGTTCCTCGAAGACTCCTGGCGAATAGGCTCCCACTTCACCTTCAACTACGGCATTCGCTACGACGTCGAAAGCCTGCCCACCCAGGGCGCGCTCAACACAAACAGCTACAACGCCGAGCGTGCTTATGGAGTTCGCGAGGGTATCCGCCTTCGGGATCAAAATGTCGTTCCGCGTCTTGGCCTTACCTATGACCCAACCGGCTCTGGCAAAACCGTCCTTCGTGCCAACTACGGCCTCTTCTACGACCACGCGCCCGGCAACCTCGAAGCTCAGTCCACCACCTTCAATGCAAACTCCGTCCCACTCGTGATCCTTGCCGGCGGCTCGCCCTGTACCACCGCCAGCACCTTCAGTCCTCTCAATCTGAACGCCACCAACACCTTTCAAGGCTCGCTCTCGAACGCCAACTGTCTTCCCGTGGCCGGCTTGAACTACCTACCCTCGCAGCAGCGCTTCGATCCCAACAACCCCGCCTCGGTCTTCGTCAACCAGAACTTCCTCTCCTCCGGATTTCCGCTCGCCATCCTTCCCTCAGGGCTTCCTGCCGATCTCAATTACTACACTCCGTATGTGCAGCAGATCTCGTTCGGCGTCGAGCGTGACCTTGGCCGCAACCTCTCCATCAACGTCGCTTACAACAACACGGGAGGACGTCACCTGAATCGCCCGATCAACGTTAATCCCGTCAATCCTTCCCTCCTGGTGAATAACTGGCGAGCCGCAAATGCGGCCGTCAGGGCCGGAACGGCGGGAGTTTTGCCTGGCGGCAACATCAACTCCGTTGCCTCCCCAACATCGAACCCGCTTACGGTGGCCACCGTGTCCGGTACCGCTCCCTGCGGTCTGGGTCCTGCCGGCCCATACGTCGCCCCACCCCTGCTCAACTTCTTCCGTCGTTCCGGCCTTAACACCTCGCTCGCGCGGTTCCTCTCCGCTCAGGGCGCCGGACAGTGCGTCGCCCTCGCCAGTCAGATCGCGGCCACCGAAGGTCTCGGCGTCGGCGTCCCCGTTCCGTTCGGCGACATGAGCCCGAACCTGACCACCGGCACCTCCAGCTACAACGGACTTTCCGTGAATCTCAAGAAGCGCCTGAGCGCCAACTACGAGTTCCTCGTCTCTTATACCTGGTCGCACGCGATCGACGACTCCACCGACGTCGTCTCCACCGCCGACGCTCCGCAGAACAACTTCAACCCCAACGCGGAGCGCGCCACGTCCACCTTTGACCAGCGCCACCGTCTTGTGTTGTCAGGTGTCTACAACTCCCGACACCTCTCCGGTGCGAGCTTCTTCCCTAGCATTCTCTCCGGATTCACCGTTGCTCCAATCATCGAAGTTTCCTCGGGCAGACCCTTCAACATCGTCACGGGCACCGACACTAACTTCGACTTCGATCCGTTAACCGACCGGCCCAATGCCGTCGCCGCAAACAGTGGTCCAACCAAATGCGGCACAGCTCCAGTTGCCTCAAAATTTTCCCCGACCGGGTATCTCAATGTTCCCTGCTACAGGGATGCTCCAACCGGCGCGGACATCGCCAGCAGCGCCTTCAATGGATCGCTCGCCCGCAACACTGGCATTCGGCCCTACACTGTATTTACCGATCTCCGCATCGCACGCGCATTCAGCTTTTCACACGACTTCGCCCTGCAGATCACGGCCGACGCCTTCAATCTAATCAACAAGAACAACACGCTTGATGTAAACCTGCTCTACACCAACGCAGGCCAAGAGACCGCCTCCTACGATCCTCGGCAGTTCCAGTTCGGCGCTCGGCTTTCTTTCTAGACTGGACGGCTTGGGCTCCCTAAACTCAGCGAGCGAGCGATCGAACTGCTTTGCTTGCATCGCGTACAGCTCGGACGACCTCCTCAATCTGCTCTGCCGTGGTTCCATCTCCCAGGGTAAATCGCACCGCCGTCTGCGCTATCTCCGGAGCAATCCCCATCGCAACCAGAACATGTGAGGGCCGGTCGCTTCCCGCCGCACACGCAGATCCGCTCGAGCAGACGATGCCGCGCTGCTCAAGCTGCAGCAGCACCGCTTCACCGCTCGTTCCCGGAAAACAGAAGGACGCGCTTCCTGGAAGCCGATGGGTCGGATCTCCCGTGAGTCTCGCGCTCGGCACGGTTCCAAGAACTCCCTCGATCAGCGCATCGCGCAAACCACTCAGCCGTCCCACTCGCCATGAGCGTGAGCTCTCTGCAAGCTGCAGAGCCCTCGCCAAGCCCACCGCAGCCGCTACGTTCTCTGTGCCTGATCGGCGACCCCGCTCCTGCCCGCCGCCGTGCACTAAAGGCTCCACCGGCACACGCCCTCGAACATATAAGGCGCCAACGCCCTTGGGCGCACCAAGTTTGTGCCCGGAGATCGTCAGGGCATCCACACCTAAGGCCCTTACCTTCAAGTCGAGCACACCAGCTGCCTGCACTGCGTCCGTATGCACCGGCACCTTACTCGATCCTGCAACGAGAGCAATCTCGTGAATCGGCTCGATCGTCCCTACCTCGTTGTTCGCAAGCATCACCGAACACAACGTCGTCTCCGGCGTAATCGAAGTTCTTACCTGCTCGACTGAAACTCTGCCAAACCCATCCACCGGTAGATACGTGATCTCGAAGCCATGCCGCCTACGCAGATACTCGCAGGACTCCAAAACAGCCTCATGCTCGATCGCTGTGGTGATCACATGGCGTCCTCGGGGCGAGGCAAGCGCGATGCCCTTTACGGCGAGATTATCAGCCTCTGTGCCGCCGGAGGTGAAGGTAACCTCACTCGCTCGACATCCAAGAACCGCCGCGACAGTCTGACGCGCATCACCAAGCGCTCGCGCCGCAGACTCGCCTAACGTGTGATGGCTTGAGGCATTCCCGAACTCACCCGTCAAATAGGGCCACATCGCCTCCAGCACCTCGCGTTTGGTCTGCGTGGTCGCTGCAGCATCTAGGTAGATCATCGATTCTGGCCAGACCGCATATCGAGTCCAAGATCAAGGGATCGAACACTGTGCGTCAGCGCACCGACCGAAATGATATCTACGCCTGTTTGCGCAATCGCACCGATCGTCGCGAGCGTCACCGACCCGCTTGCCTCAACTAGTGCCCTGCCAGCCACACGCGCAACACCTTGGCGCAGATCGTCAAGCGAGAAGTTGTCGAGCATGATCGTACCCACGTATGCCGCCAAAACCGCTTCAATCTGGTCCGGACGGTCCACCTCCACTTCCAGGTGCGCCGTATGCGGCAACGCCGAACGCACTTCAAGAAGTGCCTCCGTGAGTGTTCGCGTTCCGTCCACCAGCAGGATAGCCAAATGGTTGTCCTTCACCATCACTGCGTCCGACAGGGAGAACCGATGGTTGTGCCCTCCACCGCATCGCACTGCATACCGCTCCAACAGCCGAAGCCCCGGTGTAGTCTTTCGCGTATCCACAACCCGCGCCTTCGTTCCGGCAACCTCCGCGACATAGCGCGCCGTCAACGTGGCAATACCCGACATTCGCTGCACAAAGTTCAGCGCGATGCGCTCCGCCTGCAGCACCGCCCGTGCTGGCCCATCGATGGCCGCCAACACATCCCCTTTTCCGAAATGCTCGCCATCCGCAATGCCGAACGTCGTCACGATCGTCTGGTCCGTGAGCTGCATCGCCGCGCGAAAGACGTCAGCACCACTCAGCACGCCCGGCTCACGCGCCACGAGAACCGCAGACATTTGCGCCGTGGCCGGAATCAGAGTCTGCGAGGTCAGGTCGCCCCATGGAGCATCTTCCAGCAATGCCATCCGAACAACGCTCTCGATGCTATTTGGAGACAAAATCATCAACACGCGACTGCGACCTTTCGCGCAAAGATCAGCTGGTGCTGAAAACTCTCAGAGGTCTCCGGGAAATCCCGTCGGAAATGCGCCCCCCGCGACTCCCGTCGGGCCAGGGCCGAGTTCACTACGGCACGCGCAAGCGTCAGCAGATTCGCCGTCTCACGATCATCGACACCCCTTCCCTTCACCGTCCAGCCCCTGAGTCGCTCTGCCGCGGCTCGCAAGCCGCTCTCCTCCCGGTGAATGCCCGCGCAGTCCCACATCACCTGCTGCAGTTCGGTGCGCACGAACGCAGATCCACCATTCTCACTCCCAATCTCCACCGGCAGCACGTCATCACCTTCAACCGACGCTGGCGAGCTCATGCGGAACTCGCTCGTTCGCAAGGGCGAGTCCCTCAGCAGCAGTTGCGCACAGCGCCACGCAAACACCAGGCTCTCTAGCAGAGAGTTCGACGCCAGCCGATTGGCCCCGTGCACCCCTGTGCAGGCCACCTCTCCAACTGCAAACAGCCCAGGTACGGAAGTACGTCCCCAATCGTCGGTTCTCACTCCACCCATCCAGTAGTGTGCCGCCGGAGTCACTGGGATTGGCTCCGTACCCCAGTTGAGCCCGCGGCTCCGACAGGCAGCATCAATCGTGGGAAATCGCTCTGTAAGAAATGCGGACCCAAGAGCTCTCGCATCCAGCATCACCGGCTTTCCACCCTGCTTCGCCATCTGCGCCGCAATGCCGCGTGCAACCACGTCCCTCGGTGCGAGTTCCGCCTTTGGGTGGACCTCCGTCATGAAACGCCGCCCATCGGCATCCAGCAGCACCGCCCCATCCCCCCGGACCGCCTCCGAGATCAGGAAGTTTCCTGGCACGGCCAGTGCCGTCGGATGAAACTGATAAAACTCCGCATCAGCAATCTGCGCTCCCGCCCGCAAAGCCAGAGCCACACCGTCCCCCGTCGCCACGCAAGGGTTCGTCGTGTATTTGTAGAGCTGTCCCGCTCCCCCGCTTGCCAGCACTACCGCGTCGGCCTCAAGCCCGCGTTCTCGCCCGTGAAGATCCAGGATCTCCAGCCCGCGCACACGCTCTTCTGCGAGCACCACGTCCAGCGCGAACGTATGCTCCAGTACGTCAATCTTTGCCGTCCGAACCGCACGCACCAGCGCCGTCTCGATCGCCAGGCCGGTCGCATCGCCACCCGCATGCAGAACCCGTGCGCGCGAGTGCGCCGCTTCAAGCCCCCGCGCCAACTCTCCGTTCGCCTGGTCGAATTCCACCCCCAGCTTTATTAGATCGCGAATCCGATCCGGACCCTCCGTGCACAGAACCTCCACTGCCTCCAATCGACATAGTCCGGCACCCGCGCGCAGGGTGTCAGCCATATGCTCCGCGACACTGTCGTCGTCAAACGTCGCCGCGGCGATGCCACCCTGGGCATACCGCGTGTTTCCTTCGGACAGCTTCGACTTGGTGACCAGAGTGACGTTGTGCCGGCGGCTAGTCTCGAGCGCAGCAATCAGGCCAGCGATCCCACTCCCGACAACGATGACTTGGCTCATGCCGTCCTCTCGCCCACGGGAATCGGCTTCGAGGCCAGCATTCGCTCCAGAGCCACGCGCGCAGGCACCGCGACCGCATCTGGAACGACAATACGATTCAGCACCTCACCCCGGACCAGCGCCTCCAGCACCCATGCCAGGTAGCCCGGATGGATCCGGTACATCGTCGAACAGGGACAGATCACCGGATCCAGACAGAAGATGGTGTGCTCCGGATATTGCCCCGCCAACCGCTGCACTAGGTTAATTTCGGTGCCGATGGCAAACACCTGCCCCGCCTCGGCCGCCGCGACCGCCTTCACAATATAGTCCGTCGACCCCGCCTCGTCCGCCGCGTCGACCACCTCCATCGGGCACTCCGGATGCACAATCACCCGCACACCCGGGTACTTCGCCCGTGCGGCATCGATCTGTCCTGTCGTAAATCTCTTATGCACCGAGCAGAAGCCATGCCAAAGAATGACCCGCGCTTCCCGCAGTGCTTCCGCAGTGTTTCCTCCCAGTACCTTTCGCGGATCCCACATCGGCATCTGCTCCGGCGGTACCCCCATCGCCTTCGCCGTATTCCGACCGAGATGCTGGTCGGGAAAGAACAGGACTCGCTGTCCGCGCTCAAAAGCCCACTTCAACACCACCGCCGCGTTTGACGAGGTGCACACGATTCCGCCACGCTCCCCGCAGAACCCCTTCAGCGCGGCAGAGGAGTTCATGTATGTCACCGGGATTACCGGTACCCGGCCCTCGCCGTCCGGCGCCACCCCGTAGATCTCCTCCATTTGCTCCCAGCAATCCATTACCGCGTCGATATCCGCCATGTCCGCCATGGAGCAGCCAGCCGCGAGGTTTGGCAGGATTACCGCTTGTTCGGCTCCAGAAAGCATGTCCGCCGTCTCCGCCATGAAGTGGACTCCGCAGAAGACAATCGCCTCCGCCTTTGGTCGCGTCCGTGCTGCCTGTGCCAGCTGAAACGAATCACCGACGAAGTCGGCGTACTGAATCACCTCGTCACGCTGGTAGAAGTGTCCCAGCACCACTGCCCGGTCCCCGAGCTCTTGCTTTGCCCGACGAATCCGGCCGCCCAACTCCTCCCCTGACATCGTCCGATACCGCTGTGGTAGCTCACCCTGTCGCGGTGCATCGGACGGTAGAAAGTTCCCCATGGAGGCACCCGGACCATAGCTTGGCGGCATCGCATCCAAAACCCAAGGACTTTCAGCCAGTTTGGAATTGCAAGTGCTTATTGCCACTCCACCGGCGGAAGCCTCGGCAGATCGCTCGCGAATTCGAACTAGCTGGATCGCACTATCAACAGAAGTCATGTTTACCTCGCTCAGGCTCGCGCCAGGAGATCGTCTGGTGCCTTGTTGCTGGCCGAACAATAGGCTATACGACCAAGCTTTCTGCACTGCACCTCTAGTATCGACTGGGCCGACCCTTGTTGTCCTTAGAAAACACCGGGTGCCTCGGCCTCTGGCTTGCTTCAGCACCGCGTATTGGATGGGCTCAAGTACGTTCAGGACTCTTCTCCAATACACCGCCACACTGCTGTCGACATCCAGCACCAGGAAGCCACCCTTCACAGCCAACGAGTGCAGCTTAAGTGCGTACCCGTCTTCTCTGCGTATCGCTCAACACCCTCCGCATCAACTCCGCTGCATTCACCTCCAATTGCCTCGGCAGCTTGTTCTTGCAAGAAGTAATTAGAAGGAAATCGAGCTCACGATATGCTCAATCTCCCCAGCGACTCCGGCATACACTGGGTGGCTATGGACCTCTCCGCCCTCAACGAGCACTTCGCTATCCCCGGGACTCTTCGCTTTGAAGAGGCGAATGGCCTCGTGCGAGCCGGGATTACCACTCGCCACGCCGCAGCCACGGTCTACTTTCAGGGAGCCCATCTGACCCATTGGCAGCCCAAAGGACAGGCTCCTGTCCTCTTTCTTAGCCGCGAAACAGATCTCAGTCCCGGTAAGCCGATCCGTGGTGGTATCCCTATTGCCTTTCCGTGGTTTGCCGCGGATAGCAGACACGACCGGTACAACGGAAAACCCGGCCCAGCGCACGGCTTTGCTCGTATCCAGCCGTGGACACTAGCCTTCGCCGCACTGTCCGGTGACGACCTCCACTTGACCTTCACCTTGGCCCCAACACAGCTGAGCCGCGATCTGGGCTTCGCGCGCTTTCGCCTCGCTTACCAGATTACGATTGGTCGCAGTCTCGGCCTGCAACTTACCGTGGTCAACGATGCCGATACCCCGCTCGTCTTCGAGGAGGCTATGCATACCTACTTTGCGGTCGCAGACGTCCATGAGGTCTCCGTCACCGGTCTCGAACAGACCTCCTACATGGATAAGACCAACAGCATGCAGCAAATGCCTGCGGCGAATGCACCGCTCACCTTCGTGAGTGCCACCGATCGCGTGTATCCAAACACCGCCAGGAGTTGCATCATCCATGACCGCCTCGCCCGGCGGTCTATTACCATCTCGAAGCAGAACTCGGAAACCACGGTCGTTTTCAATCCCTGGAAGGAGATGCCGGACCTCGGGCCGGACGAGTGGCATGAAATGCTCTGCATTGAGACGGCAAACGCCGGTGTCAACGCTGTCACGCTGCCGCCCAAATTAGCCCACACCATGCAGGCGCAGATCACCGTGGAGGGCATCGAAATCTGAATGCTTATACTCGCCTCAGCCTCGCCGCGCCGTCGTGAACTGCTCGCGCAAGCAGGCCTTAGATTCACGGTAGAAGCTGCCGATGTGCCCGAAGTTATGGAACTGGACGAGGACGCAGCCACCTTTGTCCTTCGGTTAGCGGAGGCCAAGGCTCAAGCAGTTTGGGCCCGCCGCAACGCCGACAATTCAACAGCATCGATCAGTCTCGATGATCCACTCATCGTCCTCGGAGCGGATACCTGTGTTCTGTGTCAAGGTGAAGTACTCGGCAAGCCAAAAGATGAGGCGGATGCGCGGCGGATGCTCGAACTACTCTCCGGGCGAACTCACCAGGTGCTTACCGGCCTTGCTGCCCTTACCGCTACTGAATCCTTCGCCGATATTGAGATCACACAGGTCACCTTCAACGTCATCACCGAGCCTGAACTCGCCCGGTATCTCGCCAGCCAGGAGCCTCTGGACAAAGCCGGAGCTTATGGCATCCAAGGTTATGCCGCTCGTTGGATCCCTCGAATCGAAGGTGACTATTTTAATGTAGTCGGTCTGCCAATCGCGCGAACTGTAGCTCTGATTGACGAAGCCTGCCATAAAGCCGCGGAGAGCGCCGAAACAGATCGCATCGACACCACCGGAAGTGGATCGCGTTGATGGCTTGCATCAGGGAGTTATGTTGGCCCGGTCCGCAAGATGCGCAACCGTGATCGATAACATCTACGGTCTGGCTAGAGTGCTGCGCTCTCTGTGATGCCGGTGTGGTGAAATCGACATAGCCAGCATCGTTTTTCGGATTGTAATGTAGGTCAGATTAGGAGACCTTCGCTTGCGACCCCAGTTTGAGCAGACAATATGTGAGCCAGTTGACTTCAAGGGCGTGGGACTTCATAGCGGAGCGCAGGTTCACATGCGTTTGTTGCCTGCACCGGCGGGTTCGGGCATCGTGTTCCGGCGGACAGACCTAGATAACTTCGAAATTCCCGCGACTGGCAGAAACGTCGCCAAAGTAAGTTATGCGACGAGTTTGATGAGGGGCAGCGTGCTGATCTCGACAACCGAGCATCTTCTCTCGGCGCTAATCGGGATGGGGGTTGACAATGTGATCATCGAGGTCGACAACCTTGAGGTGCCGATCCTCGACGGCAGCGCGCTGCCTTATGTGGTTTCTTTTGAAGAGGTTGGACTGAAGCAGCAAAGGAGGCGGAGGGAATTCATTCGAATTCTGAAGGACGTGGAGGTACGTGATGGGACGAAGTTCATTGGTTTGTATCCGGGAGCAGGGTATTCGATTGACTATGAGATCGATTTTCCGGCTCCGATTGGGCGGGCGAAGTTTGTCGGTGAATTAGAGGACGATTACTCGCGATTGATCGCGCCGGCGCGGACTTTTGGGTTTAAGGAAGATGAGTCCAAGCTTCGCGATATGGGGCTAATCCGTGGCGTTTCAGATGCTTGCGCGATTATTGTGAATGCGGGTGGTGTGCAGAACGGGCCGCTCCGATTTCCGGACGAGTTTGTTCGGCACAAGGTACTTGACCTGATTGGGGACCTGGCGCTCGCGGGCCGGCGGATCGAGGGCCGGGTGGTCGCGGAGAGGGCTGGCCATGCCATGCATACTGCTCTTGTGCAACGACTTATGCGGGATCGTTCGGCGTGGGAGATTTCCCGGGGAGGCCCGATGCAGGCTGACGAGATCTCCTCCGCAGTCGCTTGAACCTTTTTTGGGACGTCGTGGCGTAGCGGAAGAGACACGTTTTTGGGCTGTTTTCCGAGAGAGAAGTGCGGCTATTTCGTGGTAATGGTGCGGTGGGAGCATGGACGGATGGAGATTCCGGACGCAGGTCTTGACAAAACAGACGCTACGGAGACCCCTCTTGCCGCGATCGCACTGGGCTCGAATATGAGCTCAGTCTTTGGGGGCCGGGAGGCGAACCTGCGCGAGGCCATCCGGCGGGTGGGAGCGCTGGGCCGTGTTGTTTCGGTGTCTCACTTCCGTGACACGGAGGCGGTGGGAACACTGGAGCAACCCAGGTTCTTGAATGGGGCGATGCTGCTTGAGAGTGGTTTGGAAGCCGTGGAGTTGATGCAAGGCCTCCTGGCGATAGAACTCGCGATGGGACGGGTGCGGGAGAGGGGGGTGATGAAGGGACCACGGGTCATCGACCTAGACCTGCTGCTCTTCGGGAGCAAGGTCATCGTGACGGGTGAGTTGACGCTGCCGCATCGGGCGATGCACGAACGGAGATTTGTCCTGGAGCCGCTGGCCGAGATTGCGCCTGAGATGAGACATCCGGTGCTGGGCAATACGGTCACGGAGATGCTGAGCGCACTTGGACTGGCTCCTGAGCAGGGATCGGTGACAACGCAGCCTTGAGGGCCTGACGGCGCCTAGTCTACTTGGCGACTGGTCTACTGGATGTTGCGGGCACGGTTGGTCGCGTCCGGGGGACCGTGGGTACTCCCGTTTCAGCTCGTGGGTTGAAATGCAGACATGCTGGCGGGCTGTGCCGGATTTCCTTGTACACTTTGCATGCGTTGGCTCGGAGTGGAGTGTTTGTCGGTTGAGCGGCATGGAGCGCTTGTGACCAGCATCTTCCACCTGAGTGGGAAGAGGTCCTGGAGATATGGAATCGACAATTCTATGTGATGACGCACCGGCGTGTTTGATGGTGTTGTTTGGGGCATCGGGCGATCTGACACAGCGGTTGCTGTTGCCTTCTCTTTACAACCTGGCGGCGGCGCATCTGTTGCCGGACAACTTCGCAATTCTTGGATTTGCGATGGAGGATTGGACGGAGGACAAGTTCAGGGATCATGTGAAGGAGGCTTTGACGCAATTCTGGGGGAAGGATGCAGCTCCCGAGACGGTGAAGTGGCTGCAGGATCGCTCGTTTTACGAGAAGGGCAACTTCACGGAGCCGGCGGCATTTGATGGGCTGCGGATGAGGATCGAGGAGACGGAGAAGGCGCGGAGTACGGGAGGGAACCGGCTGTTTTACCTGGCGGTCGCGCCGAGCTTTATCGCGGGCATCGCGGAGTGCCTTTCGCAGGCGAAGATCTCTTGCGAGGACGGGAAGGAGTGGCGGCGGATCGTGATCGAGAAGCCGTTTGGGCACGATGTGGCTTCGGCGCGGGAGCTGAACGCGGCTCTGGGGAAGGAGCTGAAGGAGGAGCAGATCTACCGGATCGACCATTTTGCCGGAAAGGAGACGGTGCAAGATCTGGCGGTGTTCCGGTTCTCGAATGCGATCTTTGAGCCGATCTGGAACCGGACGAACATCGATAGCGTGGAGATTCTGGCTGCGGAGACGGTGGGGGTGGAGAAGCGGGCGGCGTACTACGAGAGTGCCGGGGCGCTTCGGGACATGGTGCCGAACCACCTGGCGCAGCTGCTGAGCCTGATTGCGATGGAGCCGCCGGTGTCGTTCAACGCGGATCACATGCGATCGAAGCAGGTGGAGGTGCTGGAGTCGATTGAAGTGATCAAGCCGGACGAGGTGCGAAGGTATGCGGTGCGCGGGCAGTACGGGGCGGGGGAGATTGGGGGGGTGGCGACGCAGGCGTATCGGTCGGAGCCTGGGGTGAAGCCGGACTCGACAACCGAGACGTACGTGGCGATGCGGGTGCTGATCGACAACTGGCGATGGGCGGGAGTTCCGTTTGTTTTGCGGACGGGAAAGCGACTGGCGAAGGCGTGCACGGAGATCGTGGTGACGTTTCGCAGACCGCCGGCCTCCCTGTTTCCGAACGCGGAGGAGTCGATGCAGATGCCGAACACGATGACGTTTCGGATGCAGCCGGACCAGGGAATCCGGATTGGGTTTGGGAGCAAAGCACCGGGGCTAAAGACGGTGGTGGAGCAGGGATCGCTGGACTACAGCTTTCCCGGAGGACCGTTTGGCGACCATGGAAAGGGGTATGAGCGGCTGCTGCATGACTGCATGCTGGGCAACCAGACATTGTTCCAAAGGGCGGACATGGTGGAGGCTGGGTGGCAGATGGTACAGCCGCTGCTGGATGCGTGGGCACCGGGGTCGGGAGATGGGCTGGAATTTTATCCGGCGGGCTCGAATGGGCCGGACGTTGCGCGGCTGATGAAGGTGGATGACGGAAGGTAAAGCACGGGTTCGGGGGGAGCGGTTCGGCTCTTCTTCTCCCTTCGGCTTCGGTGGGCCGCGCCCCGGTGAAGCTAGCGCGAGCGATGGTGGAGGCTAGCGACGCCCGCGGAGGAAGAAGAAGAGAAGCAGCAGAACGATGAGGAAGCCGAAGCTGCCGGGCCAGACAAACCAGCCGCCTCCGCTGCGGTAGCCGGCGACGAGGCAGCCGGAGAGAGCGGGGGCTGTGAGAAGGCTGAGAAGCGCGATGGACAGGGAGCTGGGTAAGGTCTTCGGGGGCATCTGGTCTCCATTTGATCTTGTTGCCGTATTGGATGCCGGATTGGCGGGGTGCGCCGTTATAAGAGACCATGTCCCGGGGGCTGAAGTCCGTCGCTTTCCCGGTTCGAAATGCCTGGGATGAAGCCCAGGCCCTATCTCAGAAGCTGTGGGTGTGAGGTGTGGGTGTCCCCTGGTGAGTTGTGAGGTGGCGGGGCCGGTTATTTCTTCTCGGGGTGGAGTTTGCGGCTGAAGGGCGGGTAGAGGATGGGGAGGACGTAGAGGGTAAGGAGGGTAGCGGTGATGAGGCCACCTATGACGACGGTGGCGAGTGGCCGCTCGACCTCGGCTCCGCGGGAGGTGGCGAGGGCCATGGGGATGAAGCCGAGCGAGGCGACCAGGGCGGTGATGAGGACGGGGCGGAGGCGGTCGGAGGCTCCCTGGCGGACGGCGACGTCGATGTCTTGGCCATCTTCGCGGAGGGAGTTGATGTGCGAGACCATGACGACGCCGTTGAGGACGGCGATGCCGAAGAGGGCGATGAAGCCGACGGAGGCGGAGAGGTTGAGGTTGATGCCGCGGAGCCAGAGGGCGGCGATGCCGCCGACGAGGGCCAGGGGGACGATGAGGAGGATGAGGAACATTTGCCGGGCGTTGCGGAAGGTGGCGTAGAGGAGGCCGGCGATGATGAGGATGGAGACGGGGAAGACGATGGCGAGGCGTTGCTGGGCGCGCTTCTGGTTTTCGTACTGGCCGCCCCACTCGAGACGGTAGCCGGGGGGGAGTTGGAGTTTTTGTTCGACGGCGGTTTCGGCATCTTTGACGAAGCTGCCGAGGTCGCGGCCGGCGACGTTGCTCATGACGACGACGCGGCGGTGGGCTTCTTCGCGGTTGATGATGATGGGGCCGCGGACGGAACGGATTTCGGCGAGCTGGTCGAGGCGGACGAGCTGGCCCTGGGGCGTCTTGATCTCCAGTGAACGGAGGTTGTCGGGGTCGTTGCGGAAGTTCGCGGGGAGACGGATGGCGATGGGGAAGCGCTGCTCGCCGACGAGCATTTCCGAGAGCTGCTTGCTGCCATACATGGTCTCGATGACCTCCTGGACGTCGGAGACGTTGACGCCGTAGCGAGCTGCGGCGACGCGATCGATGCGGACCTGGAGCTCTTCGGCGCCGGAGATGAGCTCCATCTGGGTTTCCGAGGCGCCGTTGACGGCGGAGATGGTGGCTTCGGCTTTTTTGCCGAGCTGCTCGAGGGTGTCGAGATCCTCGCCGAAGATTTTGAGGGCGACGTCGCCGCGGGTGCCGGTGATGGTCTCGTCCATGCGCATCTGCATGGGCTGGGTGAACTCATAGGAGACGCCGGGGATTTTTTGCAATGCGGCTTCGAGACGGCCGGAGAGATCCTGCTTGTGCTTTTTACTGGCGTCGCGGGCTTTGGGGGTGAAGGAGATGTAGGAGTCGGACTCGTACTCGCCCATGGCCTCGGTGGCGAGGTCGGGGCGGCCGAGCTTGGTGACGACGCTGGTGATCTCGGGGAAGCTCTTGATGGTGCGTTCGATCTCGTTGCCGATGAGGACGGATTGGGTGAGGGAGATGCCGGGGAGGCGCTTGGAGGTGACGACGATGGAGCCCTCGTCGAGGGTGGGCATGAACTCGGTGCCGATGAATTTGAGGGAGCCGAGAGCGAGGACGACGAGGACGGCGGAGGCGATGAGGATGAGCTTGTGGTGTTTGGCGGCGCGGTCGAGGGAGGACTCGTAGCGGGAGCGGAGTTTGTCGAACCAGCCTGTGTGCTCGGGTTTTGCTTTGGCGGTGGGGTTGTGGTTGCTGTCGAGGAGCCTGGCCTTATGGCTGAGGGCGATGGAGCAGAGGGTGGGGACGACGAAGAGGGCGAGGAGGAGTGAGCCGACGAGGGCGGAGACGACGGTGACGGCCATGGGCCGGAACATGCGGCCTTCGAGGCTTTGGAGGGTGAGCACGGGGAGGTAGACGGCGATGATGATGAGGACGCCGAAGACGACGGGGCGAGAGACCTCATGGGCGGCGTCGCGGATGACGTCGAGGAGGGGTCGGCCGCGCTGACCGGTTTCGAGTCGGTGCATGCAGTTTTCGACCATGACGACGGAGCCGTCGACGATAGTGCCGAAGTCGATGGCGCCGAGGCTCATGAGATTGACGGAGATGCCGAAGAGACCCATGCCGAGGAAGCCGAAGAGGAGCGAGAGCGGGATGGTGAGGGCGACGACGAGGGCGGCGCGCCAGTCGCCGAGGAAGATGAGGAGGATGACGATGACGAGGATGGCGGCTTCGAAGAGGTTCTTCTTGACGGTGTGGGTGGTGGCGTTGATGACGTCGGACTGGTCGTAGAAAGGAACGATGCGGGCGCCGTCGGGGAGCTTGAGACCGGCGATCTTCGCCTTGATCTCCTTGATGATCTTCTGACCGTTTTCGCCGCGAAGGATGATGACCATGCCGGAGACGGTTTCGCCATGGCCATCCTTCATGACGGCTCCGTGGCGGAGCATGGCGAGGGGCTTGATGGCGGCTACCTGGCTGAGGAGGACGGGGGTGCCCTGGCTGGCGGAGACGACGATGTTGCCGAGGTCGGCGGTGGTTTCGGCGCGGCCTAGACCGCGGACGGTGTACTGCTGCTCGGCGTGCTCGATGTAGCTGCCGCCGAAGTTGGCGTTGTTCGCGGAGACGGCGGCGACGACGTCGTGGAGGGTGAGGTTGAAGCGGCGGAGGGACTCGGGGTCGATCTCGATGGTGTACTGCTTGATTTCGCCGCCCCAGGAGTTGATCTCGCTGACGCCGGGAACGGTGAGCAGGGCGTAGCGGACGACCCAGTCGTGAAGGGTCTTGATCTGCATGAGCGACATCTTGGGGGAGGTGACGGTGTACTGGTAGACCTCTCCGAAGGCGGTGGACATGGGGTTCATCTGGGGTTGGAGACCGGTGGGAATGCGGCTCTGGACCTGATTGAGGCGCTCGGCGACGAGTTGGCGGACGAGGTACTTGTCCATGGAGTCATCGAAGATGATGGTGACCATGGACAGCTCGAGTTTGGAGGTGGAGCGGACGAGCTGGAGCTTGGGCATGCCCATCATGGAGGTCTCGATGGGGTAGGTGACGAGCTGCTCGACCTCGACGGGGCTCATACCGGGGCACTGTACGGTGACGACGACCTGATTGTTGGTGAGGTCGGGGAAGGCCTCGAGCGGGAGGTTGAGCATGACAGTGAGGCCGCCGACGATGAGAACGATGAGCAGGGTACCGACGAGCCAGCGGTTGTCGAGAAGGAAGTCGATAAGTTTCCGCAAGACTCAGCCCTCGCCCATGGTGCCCTTGAGCATTTCGGCTTTTACCATGAAAGCGCCGCCGGTGACGATGTGATCGCCAGGCTTGAGGCCGTCGAGAACCTCGGCGCGGCCGCGGTCCCGGGTGCCGACCTTGATGGCCTGCGCACGGAAGCTGGCGCCGTCCTCGGTAACGAAGACGACCTGGACGCCGTTGATGTCCTGCATGGCGTCTTCCGGAATGAAGACGGCGACGCGGGTCTGCGGCTCGGCGATCTGCGCGGTGACGAACATGCCGGGGCGAAGACGTGTGCCGGGGTTGGGGACGGCGATGCGTACGGGGATAGTGCGGGTGGTCTGGTCGAGGACGGCGCCGAGCAAGATGACGCGGCCCGGGAAAACCTGATCGCGATAGCCCTCGGTGGTGACCTGCGCGGTCGCGCCGGTGCGAACGAGCGAAAGGTCATGCTCGCTGACGGCGGCTGAGATCCAGACCGTGGAGAGATTGGAGACGGTAAAGGACTCAAAGCCAGTGTTCACGACCTGGCCGACGGTGACGTTGCGATGGACGACAGTGCCGTTGGCGGGCGCCCGGACGGGGACGAGCTCGCGATCGTAGAGGTTGGAGGGCGTGAGGGAGGAGGGCGGGACCTGGAGGAGCTCGGAGAGGTGTTCCGTCTCCATGCGAACGTTTGCCTGGGCGTCGGCGAGCATGTTTTTGGCCTGTTGCACCTCCTGTTCGGAGCGCTGCGACTCTTCGAGAGAGGCGGCCTGGATGCTGTAGAGGTGGGTGTAGCGATCGCGCGCCTGCTGGGCGAAGGCAAGCGCGCTCCCCTGGCGATTGGCGGCGGCGTATGCCTGGACGAGGGCGCCGACGGTCTCATGGATGGTGTGGCTGTGGAGGGTGGCGAGGGTTTGGCCGCGGTGGACGACCGCGCCCTCGACAGCGTTGACGGCGATAATGGGGCCATCGGCCAGGACGCCGACGTGCGAGGTATGCGTCTCATCCATCTGTACCTGGCCGGTGACGCTGAGGGTACGGGGCATGGAGCGGGTCTCGACCTGGTCGATGTGGATGCCGGCCCGCTGCTGGTCAGGTGCGGAGATCTTGACGACGTCGGTGGCCTGGGGGCCACCTTGATCCTGCTGGGCTCCGGTCTCCTGGCCGCTGCTATTCTGGCCGCCGCTATCCTGGCCGCCGCTATTTTGGGCGCCCTGCTTGCCGGAGCCGCCCTTGCCGGAGCCGTTTGTGGAAGAGCCGTTTTTGGCAGAGCTGGAGGAACCACCCTTTGCGGAGCCGGAGGAGCCCTGACCGCCCTTCGGAGAGGAGGAGCTGTCGGACTTGGAGCAGCCGAAGGCGCCGACGCAGAGAAGCAGAACGAAGGAGATTGGATGGCGCATCAAGGTTGCACCCCGTAAGCGAGTTGTAGGCGCAGGACGCTCTGGTGGTAGTCCGAGAGGGTTCGGACGGCGGAGAGTTCGACCTCGATTTCCGTGCGTTCCGCGTCGATATAACGGAGGAGATCGAGGCCTCCGGTGCGATAGGCATCGTTCATGATGTCGAGGTTCCTTTTGGCACGTCCGCGCATGTCTGGAAGCAGGTCGTGAACGATCCTGCGCTGGGTGTCGTAGGTTTGGGACGCTGCTTCGATGTCGGAACGCGCGAGGAGCTGGGCTTGCTCGAGCTGTGCCCGAGCGATGCGCGCCTGGGCTCTGGCGCGCTCGATCTCGCCCTGATTGCGATTGCGAAAGGAAAGGGGAAGCTGGATAGAGGCGAAGAGGGTATCGGCGCCGCTGTTGCGCTTGTACCCGCCGAGGAGATCAGGGTCAGGGAAGGCGAGAGCGTGCTGGAGGGTGACGTCAGCGTCCGCCGCGGCCACCGCGGCGCGAGCGGCAAGGATATCCTGGCGCTGGGTGAGGGCGATCTCAAGGGCTACCGGGGGGAGAGGGTCCGAAGCGTCAATCTGATCTGTGAGGACGATGGAGGGGGAGGGTGGGATGCCTATCTGACGAAAGAGATCGAGGCGGGTGAGTGCGACGTCCCGGTGTGCGACCTCCAGAGCGACGAAGACGCGATCGCGCTCAATCTCTATGCGGAGCAGATCGACGCCACGCATGGCGCCGGCATCGACACGCTCCTTGTGGTAGCGGACCATGTCGTCCACCGCGGCGAGATCCTGCTGGAGGAGATCGGCGACGCGAAGGCTGGCGGCGGCGGCCCAGTAGCTCCCGGCGACGCGCCCGGCGATGACCTGAAGCTGGAAGGTCTGTTCGGCCTCTGACCGACGCAAGTTGGCACGGGCGACCTCGACGCGTTTGGCACGCTTACGATCGACCTCGACGGTTTGGGCGAGGTAGCCGTAGTCTTCGGTGTTGTTGGCGAAGCTGAACTGGTCGGCCCACGGGCGGACATCTTCGGTGGACAGATAGATGCGAGGGTTGGGACCGAGGCCGGCCTGCCGAACCTGTCCGCGGACGACATTTACCTGCTCCTCGGCGACATGGGCTGCGGGGCTGAGCTCCGCTCGGACGATAGCCTCGTGCAGCGTGAGGCCAGTCGGGGAGTTCTGGACGGCCTGGACGGTCTCGGAGTTCTGGACGGTCTGGGCGAAGGCTGCAGCTTGCAGGAGGACAGCGATCACGAGGAGGCGGGCGAGTCTACAGAGCGGCGAGGTCGTGGTGTCTGCGGTTTGGATCTGCATCATGAGTATGACGGGACTGTGAGGTGCTTTCCCACTCGCGAGCGGCGGGTTTGGACAAGAGGCTGGAGAGCGGTTTGAGGACGATTGCTGTCCGGAGCCTCTTTTCGATGCTGTCAGATGGGGGAACGATCTCGCCGTTACCACATGCTATAGGGGTCAGGGTGAAGGCAAGGTGAAGGGAGCGGGGTCTGCGGACCTACGCGTACGGCGGGCGCGTTGCTGAGAGCGGGGGGTCCGGGACGCCTTGGACAGGGTTGCCGAGGACGATGCGATGGGTTCTTAGACTTTGTTAAAGCCGTGAGGTCACAGGAGTTCGGCCGGGCAGCTATGCTTGTGGTGACCAAAGTTTTGCATCCCAATAACAGAATCGATCCAGATCGAATCTGTAACAACTGTAAGTGCGTGTTTATGACGAGAGACCCCGATGCGCTAGGCGCGACGATTGATGCTGGCGAGTTGGACTCGTCGCTGCTCGCTTTGGTGCAGCGAGGCGACGAGGCTGCGATGGCAAGGCTGTTTGCGCGCCACTCGAAGCTGGTGTATTCGGTGGCTTTGCGTGTGCTGCGCGATCCGGCTGCGGCAGAGGACGTTCTGCAGGAGGTGTTTCTGCAGATCTGGCGAAGTCCGACGGGGTTTGTTGCGGCACGGGGGAGTTTGGGAGGATGGCTGGCGGTTGTTTCACGAAACCGGTCGATTGATCTGCTGCGGAGGCGCCGACCGACCGACTCGGTGGACGATGTGCCTCTGCTTTCGCCTCACGACATCCCTGGCGAGGCGGAGAGGCACCTGCTGCTGGAGCGAGTTCGGAGGGTGATGGCAGAGCTTCCGGTAGAGCAGCGGACGGCACTGGAAATGGCTTTCTTTGAGGGTTGGACGCATGCGGAGATTGCGGAGAAAACCGGCAATCCCCTAGGGACGATCAAGACGAGGATCAGGAACGCGCTGCAAGTGTTGGGAAGGGCTTTCAAGGCATGAACGCGACCGGACATTTCGAGGAGGACGATCTCGCTCTGTATGCGATGCATCTGCTTACGGAGCAGGAGGCCTCTGCCGTGGCGCGCCGGTTGGCGGAGAGTGAAGGTGTACGGGTTGAGCTGGCGAAGGTGCAGGCGAGACTGGCGGCTTATGCGGAGTCGGCGGTTGAGCTGCGGGCGGTTCCAGAGGGCAGCCTTGACCGATTGATGAGCCGTATTGGGCAGGAGAAGAAGGTGATACCGATGCCGGTTGCGGTACCTGCGAAGCTTTCCGAGCAGAGACCGCGACGGTCTGCAGGGTTAATGCCGTGGATGGGATGGGCGGTGGCTGCCGGGATGACTGTGGCAGCGGGGAAGCTGTACGAGGACCGTGTAGCCTTGCACCGCATGCTGACGGCGCAGACCGGCCAGGTCGTGCACATGTCGGCCGATGCTGTGGATGTGTCTCGGGATCGAAATGAGTTAACGGCCAGCCTTGCGGAGCGAACTAAGGAGCTTGAGACGTTACGGACAGAGGCGGCGAAGGCACGCGGTGAGGCAGCCGACCTACGGGCGGCTGCGGGCGGACAGGAGGCTAAGCTGGACGACCAGACAGCAAAGCTGAGCGAACAGACGACCCGGGCGGGGAACGAGGCCGGGCGGGCGGCGAGTGCGGCAAAGGAGCGGGACGAGCTGCGCGGGACGGTGGCGGCGCAGGCGAATCAGGTGGCACAGCTCTCGACGGACGCGGCGAAGGCGCGGCTGGTGCTGGATACGCTGAACGATCCGACGGCGCTGCGGGTTACGCTGACGAAACCGAAGACGGCTGCTGTGCCGACGGGACGAGCGACGTACCTGGCGAGCCGAGGGGCGCTGGTGTTCCTGGCGAACAACCTTGCGCCTCTGAAAGCGAACAAGGTGTACGAGCTATGGATTTTGCCGGCGGACGGCTCGAAGCCCGTGCCTGCCGGGACGTTTGTGCCGGATGCACGCGGGAATGCGAGCGTCGTCTCCGGGCAGTTTGCGCGTTCTGTCGAAGCGAAGGTATTTGCGGTCACGGTTGAGAATGTGGGCGGTTCGCAGACTCCGACGTTGCCGATTCTTTTGGCGGGGACGTAGGGATCGGAACGAGTAGCCGCCCGGAGATTGTGCTCTGGTGGGTGCAGGGTGGCTGCCAGGGTGCTTGGGACTGTGGGTTAGGGTTGGGCGGCAACGCTTGTGGGGCAAACGGGTTGGAGGAAGGAGCGAAGCTCCTTGTTGCATTGCTCGGTCGCATCCTGCTGGACCCAGTGAGAGACGCCGGGGAGGAAGCGGAGGGTGAGATCGCGGACGAACTCGGCGGTGCCGTCGGTGGTGAACTTTGCGAGGAACTGATCTTCTTCGCCCCAGAGGAGCAGGGTGGGCGTATCGATGGGTGGAAAGCCGAGCCGGAGCTGGCGCTTCAAGCCGCCTCCACGGACGAAGGCACGGTACCAGTCGATCATAGCTTTGAGGGCGCCTGGTGAGGACGCGTTGGCGCAGGTTGCGGCAAGGAGATCGCGGGGGAAGTGGGCGGGGTCGGTGGAGCTGCGGAGCAGGGACTCGCCGATGGCGCGGGCGCCGTTGCGGGCAAGCTGCCGTTCCGGAAGGCTGGGTATCTGAAAAGCGGCAACGTACCAGGAGCGGAGCATCTGGCCTGGGCGACGGAGGCTGCGCGCGAAGCAGACGGGATGCGGGACGTTGATGATGACGAGGCGATCGAGAGGTCGAAGCCTCCGCGTGGCGAAGCACCAGGCGACGAGGGCGCCCCAGTCGTGACCGAGGAGGACGACGCGGGTGGCGCCGGAGGCGTCGATGAGCGCGGCGACGTCGTCCATGAGGTGCTCGACGGCGTAGCTCTCAACGTCGGGTGGGCGGGTGGTGCGGCCATAGCCGCGCTGGTTCGGCGCCCAAACGCGGAAGCCCATGTCAGCGAGGGTGAGAATCTGTTCGCGCCAGCTTAGCGAGACCTCAGGGAAGCCGTGAAGGCAGAGAGCGAGGGTGCTCCCGGCGCCGCAGGTGAGGACCTCGAAGACGAGTCCGTTGGCGGGAACGAACTCGGTCTCGAGCTTCACGATGCGGGTCCGGATTGGAGCAGGGAGCGGCAGTGGCGGGCCATCTGAAGTTCTTCCTCAGCGGGCAACACCTTGATGTTGTCGCTGCCCTCGCTGAGGCCGAGGAAGTGGAGGTCGGCGCAGATGCGCCCGCGGATCTCCGCGCTGTGTTGGCCGATGCCGCCGGTGAAGACGAGGAGGTCGATGCCGCCCATGAGAGCGGCGTAGGCGCCGATGAACTTGCGGACGGCTGTGGTGAAGGCGTCGACGGCGAGTTTGGCGGGTGCGTCACCGTCCGCAGCGCGCTTGAGGAGCGCCTGCATGTCGCTTTCGCCGTTGGAGAAGGCAGTGAGACCGCAGTCGTGGTTGAGCAGGTGTTCGAGGGCGTCGGGGTCGAGGGACTCGGAGCGCATGAGGAAGAGGAGGATGCCGGGGTCGAGATCTCCGCTGCGAGTGCCCATGGGAACGCCGCCGGTGGGAGTGAGTCCCATGGAGGTGTCGATGGATTTGCCGTCGCGGATGGCCGCGACGCTGGAGCCGCTGCCGAGATGGGCGAAGACGGCGCGGGCGGGGAGGGTGTCGGCGAGGCGGGAGACCAGGGACTCATAGGAGAGGCCGTGGAAGCCGTAGCGGATGACGCCCTGTTCGAAGTATCTCGTCGGGAGGGGCAGGTGGGCGGCGAGCTCCGGCATGGTGCGATGGAAGGCGTCGTCGAAGCAGGCGACATGGGGAGCGGAGGGCCAGATCTTCTGGGCCTGCTCGACCAGAGCAACGGCCGGGGGAATGTGAAGCGGGGCAAAGTGGATCGCAGCGCGGAGTTGCTGAAGGACCTCCGGAGTGATGCGCTGGTGCTCGCGGAGGTGGGGACCGCCGTGCACGATGCGATGGCCGACGGCTACGGGCGGGGAGGGAAGATGGAGAGCGAGGGCGGAGGCGAGCTTTTGTAACGCTTCCGGTTGCGATTCAAAAAGGTGGTCTTCGGAGAGGAGAGACTGGCCACCGGCGGAGCGGATGTGGAGGCTGCCGGTGTCGCGCCCGATGCTCTCGGCGCTGCCTTCGAGCACGAGGATCTCGCCGGCACCGTCATCCGAGGGGGAGAAGACAGCGAACTTGAGCGAGGAGGAGCCGCTGTTGAGGACGAGAATCGGGTTGGTGACGGGTGGCGGTGCGGGCATCGGGTTTACCTGGGCCAGGTCCAGTCGGTGATCTCTTTCCGGTCGATGCCTTCGGTGTGGGCATAGGTGATGCTGTCGATGATCTCGCCCTTGAGCCAATCCTTGACGTGGGCGCCGATGACCTGGAGGCGAGGAACGCGATCGATCACGTCGATGCAGAGGTTGAAGCGATCGATCTGGTTGATGATGGCGAGCTCGAAGGGTGTGTTGATGTTGCCCTTCTCTTTGTAGCCGCGGACGTGGAAGTTCTCGTGGTTGGTGCGGCTGTAGCTCAGCTTGTGAACGAGCGTAGCGTAGCTATGGAAGTTGAAGATGACGGGCTTGTCGATGGTGAAAAGCGAGTCGAAGTCGCGATCGGAGAGGCCGTGCGGGTGCTCGTGGGCGGGCATGAGGCGGAAGAGATCGACGACGTTGACGAAGCGGAGTTTGAGGTCGGGGAATTTTTCCTTGAGGATGGCGGCGGCGGCGAGCGCCTCCATGGTGGGGATGTCGCCGGCGCAGGCCATGACGACATCGGGCTCGACACCTGCGTCGGTGCTGGCCCAATCCCAGATGCCGATGCCCTTGGTGCAGTGGTCGACGGCGGCGTCCATATCGAGGTAGACCAGATGCGGCTGTTTGTCGGCGACGATGACGTTGATGTAATCGCGGGAGCGAAGGCAGTGGTCGGCGACGGAGAGGAGGCAGTTGGCGTCGGGCGGGAGATAGATACGGACGACATCGGGGCTCTTGTTGGTGACGACGTCGAGGAATCCGGGATCCTGGTGGGTGAAGCCGTTGTGGTCCTGTCGCCACACAAGCGAGGTGATGAGGAGGTTGACGGAGGGGATGGGGAAGCGCCAGCTGAGTTCGTTTTTGGATTTCTCGAGCCACTTGGCGTGCTGGTTGAACATGGAGTCGATGACGTGGACGAAGGCCTCGTAGGTGGAGAGAAGGCCATGCCGGCCGGTGAGGACGTAGCCTTCGAACCAGCCTTCGAGGGTGTGCTCGCTGAGCATTTCCATGACGCGGCCGTCTACGGCGATCTCGGTGCCGTCGACGTCTTCGGGCAGGTACTCTTCGAGCCACGTCTTCTTGGAGGCGGCGTAGATACCGTCGAGTTTGTTGGAGGCGGTTTCGTCGGGACCGAAGACACGGAAGGTGGTCATGTTGCGCTTCATGACGTCGCGGAGAAAGCTGGCGAGGACCGCGGTAGGAGACTTGGAGGTGGCGCCGGGCGCGGTGATCTTGACGGCATAGTCCTGGAAGATGGGGAGATCGAGAGATCGCCTGAGCAGACCGCCGTTGGCGTGGGGGTTGGCGCTGATGCGACGGTTGCCGACGGGCGCCAGCTCCTGGAGCTCGGGGATGAGTCTGCCGGTGTTGTCGAAGAGTTCGTGAGGCTTGTAGCTGCGCATCCAGTTCTCGACGATTGTGAGACTGGCCTGGTTGGTGGCGGGATCGAGAACGGGAACCTGGTGGGCTCGCCAGAAGTTTTCGACCTTGTGGCCTTCGACCTCTTTGGGGCCGGTCCAACCCTTGGGTGAGCGGAGGACGATCATGGGCCAGTGCGGGCGGCCTGGATTGCCGGAGTCGCGGGCCTGCTGCTGGATGGAGCGGATCTCGAGGATGCAGCGCTCGAGGGTGGCGGCCATCTGCTGGTGCATGATGGCGGGATCGTCGCCCTCGACGAAGTGGGGTTTGTAACCGTAGCCGAGCATGAGGTGTTCGAGCTCCTCGTGCGGGATACGGGCAAGGATAGTGGGATTGGCGATTTTGTAACCGTTCAGGTGCAAAATGGGAAGGACGGCGCCATCGCGAATGGGATTGAGGAACTTGTTGGAGTGCCAGGAGGTGGCGAGGGGGCCGGTCTCGGACTCACCATCGCCGACCATGACAGTGACGATGAGGTCGGGGTTGTCAAAGGCGGCGCCGAAGCCGTGCGAGAGGCTGTAGCCGAGCTCGCCGCCCTCGTGGATGGAGCCTGGCGTTTCGGGAGTGCAGTGGCTGCCGATGCCGCCGGGAAAGGAAAACTGGCGGAAGAACCGGTGCATGCCGGCTTCATCCTGGCTGCGATCCGGGTAGATCTCCGAGTAGTGCCCCTCGAGGTAGCAGTTGGCGAGGGTGGCGGGCGCGCCGTGACCGGGGCCGGCGACGTAGATCATGTTGAGGTCGTACTTTTTGATGAGCCGGTTGAGATGAACCCAGGTGAAGGACTGGCCAGGATCGGAGCCCCAGTGGCCAAGGAGGCGGTTCTTGATGTGCTCGGGCTTGAGGGGTTCGCGCAGGAGTGGATTGGCGCGAAGGTAGATCATGCCGGCGCAGAGATAGTTGCAGGCGCTCCAGTACGCGTGCATCTTGCGGAGTTCGTCTGGAGTGAGAGGGGTGTCGTTTGCCGCAGCCAAGGTCATCTGGCGTTCTCCTTGTGACGATGTCAGGGTGGACACAACTATAGGGTCGAGATGTTACAGGGAGGATATCCGGTGTCTCTACGGTACTCCCTTGAGGGAGTTGGGAACGTCGTCTGGCGGAAAAGACGGGTTAAAGAGCAACGGCCCGGGAGACCCGGACCGCTGCTGTAGGTGGAGGTGAGGGCGATTAGAAGGAGAAGCGGCCGCCGAACTCGCCGGTGAACGACCGGGGGACGATGGTGCTGGTGGGGTTGACGAAGCCGAGCGGCTTGAGAAAGCTGGAGCTTGCGTTCGAGACGTTGCCATCGAAGTTATTGCCGTAGTTGGCGCGGTTGATGATGTTGAAGCCCTGAAAGAAGAGGTTGAGGTTGTAGCGGTCGTGGATGGAGATGGTCTTGCCGACACGGGCGTCGAGCTGGATGACAGGATCACCGTGGAAGGAGTCATAGGAGACCTCACGGCAGGAGCCGTTCGCGAGGCAATTTCTGTAGAACGTGCCGAGGGTGGTGGCCTTGGTGGTGTCGGCTGCGACGGCGGCCTTGGCGGTGTTGAGGTAGTTGACGTAGGCCTGGGGGCTTTCGCGGTCGCCGACGAGGATAGCGGCGTGCGGGTTTCCGCGGCCGCTACCTACACCCCACAGATCGCTGGTGGACTCGATAATGTCGAGCGGGCGGGCGGAGCCGGCGGAGAGGATGGGCGAGATTTCGATGCGGTAGGGAAGCGTGAATGTGCCTGCCGCGGTGACGTGATGTTTCTCGTCGTTGGGAGCGCGGCCGTAGTCGGGATGGCGGAGCTGGCCGAGGAAGGGATTGGTGGCGGTGTTGCGAAATGCGGCGGGATTGCCTTCGAACGCGAGGGCCTTGGCGTAGGTGTAGTTGACGGTGGCGGTGAAGTGATGGGAGAGCGCCTGGCGGTAGCTGACGTTGAGGCCGTCGTAGTAGGAGCGGCCGATGGCGCGCTCGGCTGCGATACGACCAAGAACGGGGACGCCGGCGGCGCGGAAGGACGCGGTGAAGGGTCGTGAGCGATTGCTGAAGTATTGGGTGGGGTTGATGTTGACGGTTTTGTCTTCGTGGAGGCCGCGGGCCTGGACCCATTCGACCTCAAGGACGGAGCGACTGGTAAGGGCGTACTGGATGCCGGCGTTGATCTGCTGGGTGTAGGGGTTGCGGAAGTTGGGATCCATGAGACGGCCGACGGAGCCGGCGGCCAGGTTATGACCTGCCGGCGGAACGACGGGAGCGGGGTCGACACCGTAGCGGTAATTGCTAAGGAGGACGTTGGTTCCGGGAACGACAGAGGTGCAGTTGTTATCCGCCGGGCCACTGCAGCTGATGCTGTAGGTGCTGGCGAAGACCGTGTCGTTGGCCTGCTGGATCATGAAGAGCGGAATGTTCTCGAAGGTCTGGCCGAAGTAGAGGCCATATCCACCGCGGAGAACGAGCTTGCCGTTACCGCCGACGTCGTAGGAGAAGCCGACGCGTGGGCTGATGTCCTTGGTGCTGTTGTGGGGAAGGCCGGTGTAGTCGCCGGCGATGTAGTTGAGGCTGGGGGTGTAGCCGAAGCCGTATTGGCTGGGCGCACCGGTGGTGGGCACCGAGGCGACGTTGGTGGCGGCGGCGGCGGCGAGCTCCTGGTGGGTGCGGCTGTTGGCCTGCTTGTCGATGCCATAGGTGTTGATGTCGCGATCGTAGCGGAGGCCGATGTTCAGGAGGAGATGCGAGGTGGCGCGCCAGTCATCCTGGAGGTAGACACCGATCATCTTGGGCGAGAGGTTGAAGGAGGGGTCGCCTGAGCTGGCGGTTGAGGACTGGATGGCACCGGGGGCGGAGAAGCCGGCGAAGGTCCCGTTCTGGGGGTAGAGCTTGGGGTTCAGGAGGTTGACGGCGGTGTCGAAGAAGTCGTACTCGGGGGTGATATTGGTGACGAAGAAGCCGCCGACCTGGGGCTCGTAGAGGTAATCCGCACCAGCGCGGACGGTGTGCTTGCCGTGGGTGTAGGAGAAGTCGTCGCGGAACTGGAATTTGTGCTGGCTGGACTTCTGCGGGACGTTGAGGTTGGTGCCGAAGGTGGCGCCGTCCGGGAAGGTGAAGTAAGGGGTGTGCTTGGTGGAGTCGATGAGGTTGTTCCAGTACTGGAAGCCGGAGGTGAAGTTATTGACCATGGAGTTGGTCAGGACGGAGCTGAGGGTGACATTGGTGAGGATGAGGTCGTTGATGGTGAAGTTGGTCTCGGAGAGATCGGTCTGCTGATCATTCTGGTCGTTGCTGCTTTTGTTGTCCTGGGCGGAGTAGCTGACGTAGATCTTTTCCTTTTCGCTGAAGACGTGATCGAGGCGGCCGTTGTAGCGCTTTTCGTCGAAGGGGGTGGGAATGGTGTGCGAGGGTTGCGCGCCGAGGGGGATGGCGAGGGTGAGCTCATCAAAGGCGGAGCCGGTGACGGAGAGGCTTGAGCGCTCGCGGAGGCCTTCGTAGGCGAAGAAGCCGAAGTCCTTGTCGTGGCGGATGGGACCGCCGAAGAAACCGCCGTACTGCTGCCGGCTGTAGTCGGGCTTGGGATTGTTGGCGTCGGCGTCGATTTTATTGCGGGTTTGGTAGGCCTGGTTGCGGAAGAAGCCGTAGAGCGCGCCGTGGAACTGGTTGGTGCCGGCCTTGGTGACGACGTTGAGGGCGGCACCCTCGCTGCGTCCGTTCTCGGCGGAGAAGCGATTGGTGGAGATGCGGAACTCCTGGACGGCTTCGAGTGGGAGCTGCATGACGGCGCCGCCCACGGTGTTGTCCTTGTTGTCGATGCCGTTGACGGTGGTGTTGGTGTTGCGGCCGGAGGAGCCGTTGACGGCGTAGACGGCGTAGCGATTCTTGGTGGGGTCGTAGCTGTTGACGAGTTTGACGCCGGGAGCGAGGATGGCGAGGTTGGCGAAGTCCCGGCCGTTCAAGGGAAGATCGGTGATTTGCTGCGGGGTGACGGCGGTGGAGCTGTCGGTCTTCTCGGCGTCGATGAGTTGATTGCCGGTGGAGACCTCGACGGTGGTGGAGACCTCGCCCGTGTGGACGGGCAGATTCGCCGTGATGGTGGTCCCGACCAGGAGTTCTAGCCCATCGGCCTTGGCGGAGCTGAAGCCGGCGGCCTGGACGGAGATGCTGTACGAGCCAATGGGGAGAAGATCGAAGCGGTACTCGCCAGCACTATTGGTGGTTGCGGTGCGCTGGCTGGCAGTGCCTTTGTTGGTGGCGGTGACGGTGGCGTGGGCGACCGAGGCGCCGGTGGGATCGGTGACGGCACCGACGATGTTGCCGCTCGCGGTTGCCTGCGCGGTGAGGTAGTTCGAGCCTAGAAGGAGAAAAGAGAGAACGAGGAACGATCTTAGGATGGTGCGCATGAGCCTCCGGATAGATACAGGATCTTGTTCGAGAGATGTCCTCCAACGAGACGAGAGCAAGGCCTGCTCACGATGCTGTGAGTCAGGAAATTGGGTGTAAGTATGGGCGAAGTCTAACCGGGAATTGACACGATGTACACAGAAAATGTCGCCGGCGACCCGGCGGGGATGCGTGAAAGGGAGATCTGCACCTGGGGAGAGATCTGGCGGGCGGGAGCTGCTCGGCTATTTTCGGGCGGCCTAATCTCGGCGGAGGTCGAGGCCGGTGAGGAGCAGATCGTCGACGGGAGCGGGTCGTTGCAGCACCAGCTTGCGAACCGCTGAGAGGGCTGCGTGCGTGACGGTAAAGGCGAGGACGGTGACGAGCAGGTGAGGGAGCGAAGCTTCGACCCATGGCTCCCCATCCGCGACGGTAAGAACGAAGGCGGGGAAGAGGACGAGGTAGCGAACGAGGGTGAGAGGCAGCTCACGATGAGACGTGGGCTGGGTGGCAGTGAAGGGAATGGATCGGGTAGTCAGGAAGAAGAGGTCCGTGAGGACGAGGGAGAGACCGATCGCGATCACGATCTGCGCGAGGGTGACGGCGGGGCGACGCAGCTCGGGAGGGCTGAACAGGTGCAGCGTTGCGGCGGCCAGGAGGGTTAGGAGCTTGTTGAAATAGCTCTCGTCTGTGGACGGGTACGTTTGTTGGACGCGGTTGTTTCTGACTGGATTGGGCTGGTCCGGGACGTTGGGGGGTGCCCGCGGGTGCTTTTCGCAACACTCACC